>JGI24158J21664_10000636_pt1 | contig 14814 bp, 8 predicted proteins | sample Ectturendosymbi3_FD_21664 | JGI IMG/M metagenome (IMG submission 21664) | reverse complement strand
CTAAGAAGAGTTGAGTGAATGCGCTCTGTCAATGATTTCAAAACACCCTAATAGCAAGATCTGTTTACGTTTATGGTAACAATCGCCGTTAAAAACCGGATGTCATCTAAGTCATTGCGTTTGTCCACATGTCGTCCAAATACTTCAGATCAATTCCTCCTTTGTGACTCCAGTTAATCATTTCAGTATGTTCTGGTCCGCAGTGAACGCCCTCAAGTTTTGGTCAAGTTTAGATTGACTGCTGTTTGCCACTGCACACTGTGCGTATGTTTTCACTGAAAAAAGTGAATTTTTTTCTGTTTGATCACTTTCAGTGGACAGTAATCATCCGGAAGCAGAAGACTTCGAAGTGCAAGACGGTTTTGTCCACTACGGGACCACCATAAAGCTTGTCTGCACAGTTACGAGATACGCGCTGCCAAGACTGGTTTGTCCTGCGTTTTATTCCATAGTTTCAATTCGAGCCTCGTCCCTTGTGGTTTCTTCACATGTTGTTCTCAGAAATTTCTGCCTGTTGTTTGAAAGACGCTTTTTACGTACTTTAACTGGGAAGTGTTGCTACCTGGATTCCGTTAGGAGAGCGTTCGTAACAATAAATCCGAACTCAGTACATGTTTCAACAACTTATGTCTGTCACAAACCTTCACTGTGAAGTGAAAAATCGAAAAGTGAAGAAAAAACAAAGCAAATGCTAAAAGCATTTAGCAAAGAAAAGGCTGAAGGGTTAACAGCAAATCAGGACCGCAAAGAAAACTTATTCTTTTCTTGCAGATCATTAGGAAGGTGGACAAAAAGAACGCCTTGATCAACAGTGACGAACCAGTTTCGCAATTGCACAAGTGTGCTCTTTATCTCAAGGACACCGACCGTCAGTATCTTTGTCTTTTTAAGGAGCAAATAGTTGTTTATCAGGTGACTATTTAATGAAAAGTAAATTTGTATACTTTTGGGGCGATAAGTAGTTTATGTCTTTATTCAAGCTACAACTTTATATCAGTGAAATTTTGAATTCACTTTTCTGACATTGTATGAAGGTTTTTCAAATAAATCTCGCGCATAGGGTGCAGTTGCTGAGTTATGCATTTGCTAAGTGATGCAGTTTCTAAGTGATGCAGTTTCTAAGTGATGTAGTTTCTAAGGCAAAAATAATTTTTCGCAGCCAGGTGCTTGACGTACCTCACCTGAAAAGCACCAGGATGAGTAAAAGCTAACAGGGGATTGGTCGAAGTGGCTTGTGACGTTTCTTTCAGCGAGGTTGTCAACATTCTCNACATTTTTGCGGGACATGAAACGTTTGCACGTTTCGGCGACGATGACACGGTTNAGAACTATTTCAAAATAACCGATTCGCGACAATGCATGACTTTGNACTANGAAAGCACTTAGTGATAACCCCTTGCGAACTCGGAGAAAAACATTACCCCTGCACTGCGCATTCGTTCATCAACGTTGCTTTTCAGCTTCTTTTCTAACGAGCTGCCAACGTGGCTGGTTGTCGAGTGGATGGTTTTGTCCCAAGCAAAATATTTATTTTGCGTCGGTGACGTTACGACAAGCTGATACGAAGGGTTGTGAATGTTTGTCTGCTCTAATTGAGGACAGCGTGCCACGAACGTTCGAGTCGAAGCAAAATCGTGGCATCTTATTGCAACAATAGGCGCACGATTGCGAACAAATTGCTCGTGACGGTGACAGACGGTTCGGTTACAATTTTCCAGTGTCACGCACGGATGACGGCGCGGTTCAAACTATGAAGAATGCGGTAGCGTAGTCAGCCAAAAAGTGTTTTGGGGGCCAAAATTTTTGACGTTAGCAGAGGAACAGCATTTTTCTTGGGACACCGCTTCTCAAAGCACAAAAGGACTTGAGATGTTAAAAATTTGGAGGGGGCATGATCCCTACCCCCTGGCTACGCCTATTTGAAAGCGGTGGTCTGATGTTCGGGATTTTGTTTTTTTTCCAGGCCACTCCGAACCCTAAGAATCCAAACATGGATTGCCTGAACGACGGAGCTTGCTGGACGATCATTTCTACGGAAAAGGCGGAGTATTGCTGGAGCGACAGCGCTTTCAATCTTGTCAACAACGTGCCAGTCACTCCTGTGCCGGTCGTGCGAAATCTGGAGGTAAAATCATTCTTCGCTCTCGGTGCAAAATGCGCAGAGCTGGCGTTTGATCAAACAACGAGCGTAGAATTTAGTTTGTCTTTCGTTTTAATTTGTACTCCATATTTGTTCAGGTGAGCGAGGCACAGTTGGTTCGTTTGGCGTTAAAGCCATTGCCAACATGTCAAGCAATAATGACCTTAGTTGTGCAACTAGTGAGCTCTAAGACAAAATGTGAAAATAAACCTTTGCATACAAAACGAGAAGAGCTGCCGTTGTCGTCCTGTTTGTGAAAATCGGTCAAAGGCCATTGGGGGCATAGAGCTGACATCCTGGAGTTTTTAAGTTACTATTAATTGTAGCCGTGCTCCCATTTTTTATTTTCAAAACTAACAGATGATTCTAAGGGGTTGGATCATCAAAACATTTTATTCTACTCCTGAAAGACACGCGTTCCGCTCTGTCCAGAAAAAGTATATCATGAAAAGAAAAATATTGCCCCTTGCCTGCTTTAATTTGTTTGCAGACTTAATTCGAGTTATTTGTGGCTCTAATGCATGTGAAACTGCAAGATCTTCAACCCGGTTTCAAATGATAAACAAAATGGAAGTGCGAAACGGCCTAATAATTTGATAATGCTGACATTTCACTAAATGCTGTTCCCATTACCGGTGAGGGAGAAATAAGCTGCAGTAAGCTGGCTGCAAGCGCAGGCCGCAAAAGGGAGAAGACCTCCGAACAAAATGTGAAAGAAAAACACGAGAAACTGTGACCGCAGTGACATAGTTGCGCGAAGCGGATTACGTGGCAGTGCCCGTTGGTATAATAGCACGTGACGTCACGCATTACACGTTAAGAATGCATTGAGGCATCATGGGGATGTTTGCATCAAACCTCGACCTGTGCTTCTAAATCAACAGGGATATAATAATCTACAGTCGCCGCCAATTCTCACTACCAATAATCTCCGCGTGGTGAAAATCGAACCGATGAATTGTTCCATCTACCCATGCCTGCAGCAGACTAACGAGCTTCGTTAGGATCGATGCTCTATGATGTTTCTCAAATTGTGCTGCTTTTGCCCACTGCAGAAGGCAAAGCAGGAGCATGTGAGCCTGAAAGCGGCGTTGGGTGAAGCTTAGAAAACTAGCTTCAAGCTTCAGGGTGTTTAGAAACAAGGTGATTTCAAGTTGTGCACCGTGCTGTGTTTCACACCAAACGGGGAAGATGTAGTGAAAGATCTTCGCGAGGGGGAGAGGGTGAAACAAATCGTTGTTTGGCACTGCGCTTTCTGTTAAAAACCGCCGGATGCAACGTTCCAAAAAACTATTACATTAACAGTTGGAAGCAAATTCCGTTTTATACTCATTAATTCCGCGTGAATCAATTGGAAGAATTGGCGATATTAAGAACTGACAAGATTCCGGTTCCAGTGCACCAGAACGAAAATGAGACCATTTTGCATTTTAAGTAAAGGTTGGATTTCCTCCATGTGTGGATGGATGTTCTTCAAGTAGAGACAATAAAAATGATGGATATTCTTTAATTAGAGACAATAAAACTGTTTGGTGATTTATCAACAAAAATGTAAACAATTGAGGCTGTTAATCGTTTTTTCAACTCTTTGGTGCTAATAAAATACTGGGAGCAGGGTTAACTTAAAAAAGCATCTTGAGAGAATCTTGGTGTGTAAACGGCAAAAACAGGTCGCCCACGTTACGAAACAGTTGGTCTGTTCAAGGCTGCGGTGGTGTTACTGCAAAGGAATGGTAGAAAGACCATGGTAACACCATCTTAATTTTTGGATAAAAAGAACCGTTAAAGTTTAGTCGTTTTAACAAACATTTCTAGTAGTTTTTACGGGTGTCTTCTGTGTCAGCTGTTTACAGTAAAATCGTTTCTCATGCAAAAACATAACCGATAATTATATTGACAATAAAATCAACCAGCATGTTTGTGGAACCACTGGTTACGTCAAAGACGTCATAAACTTTCCATATTCAGATTCACCTTAAAGGAGAGAAAAAAGAGAACAGATTCCTTCATTTAACTAGAGGGACAAAATCAAATTTTATGTGACGGCGCACTAAATCTGCATCAGTTCTCCTTTCAACAAAGGAGTATTCATTTCAAAGAAATGAGAACAAAAACTGTAGTTGGAAAAGTGTGCAAACGTTACTTTTTCAGATCAATGGAGGGGGTGAGATGGCTATGGTAGAACTGACTGGCGAGAACTTCTCTCCTAACCTTACAGTCTGGTTTGCTGATGTTGAAGCCGAAACAATGTTTAGGTACGGTATATGCTTTGTGTTTTCAGGATCGTCCTCGTTTAAGAACTGGCTACGTTTCAAATATTGCTTTGGCTCGTTTATGAACTTGGTTTTACGGAATGTGTCGCTCTCTTCGAATGAAACTCTGAATAAAAATTCTCTCTGATCTGAATCCAAACCTGCCTCCAACGAACTTAGTTGCCATACTCTATAGTTTGTACACATTGGGTAGTTAGCCATTTATTATCTCAGAAATGTTAACGGCAAGCAGCCCTGAACGATTTTAGGAAAGTATGCGATGTGTTAACTAGATTAGGCATTGAGGTATCGAAAAAAAACACTGTAAAGATATTAAGTTTCTACAAGTCTCGGCCCCCGCGGGTCAGTGACGTCACGAAACGTTCCTGAAGCTCTGCGCAGTGAAACCGAAAGTAACTGTATGAAAATCAAGATGTGGTGCTTACTGGAAGTGTTTTGACAACCTGAAACCTGTGCATGCCCACACCCAGGACAAAACTTAATATTGTTTGAAAATCATCAATATTTGACAAGTATCTTCTTCTTGTTATTGCTGGTACTTTCGGCTTTTGCACACTTTAAAAAAGAAAGTTTTCACAGTAAAACCGTTGCAGAAGCACGGACGGGAGTTTTTCAATTTTTTCAATCTATGCTTGGAGAACATTGCAATTCCAAAAATAGTTTTAAACATCTCCTCTGTTCCATTTACAGATCAACTTGCTAGGGAACAAAATTAGCCCAACTCAAATAGGTAGAGATTTTGTTTTGCGTTTTTCGAGTAACATGTTGGTGCGGCATTAGGCGTTTTCAAATGTGAAACCGAACAAGAGTAAATTTGTTGCAGCAAGGGCGTAGTTGTTTGTAAAACGTTTAGGTTCGGCACCCGGAGTCTTTGGCGAATTTCATAATTTATTCTGTTTTACTTAATCTGAAATTGTATTGACTTGCTTAGTATTTAGTTCAGTGCGGTTCAATGCTTGACAAGGCAGCTGCTGAAAACGTTTCGTTTTGTTTGAATTTACGAGGCAAAAACAGGATTTCATTTTTTCTAAAGCCCCAGAATATCATTACCCTAACAACCATTTTTGTCCGCTGGATTCACGTTTTAGTTCCAAGTCATGATGAAGCTGTGTTCAAATGTTTAACGAGTTAACCCTTTGACAGTGCCTGGATTTCGAGTTAGTGAACGTCCTGTGGTAGTGCGCAATTGTGAGTGAGAATCAAGACAGTTATTATAGATAAACGATCTGTTTGTGTTTTAAACACTCTTGCAGAAATGAAGTCAAATATATATATACTTTGAAAGAGAAACAGTTTCACAAAATCTTCCACGATTTAGTTCAAAAATCTTCCAGGAATTAGGTAACAAAATGTTGCGCTTCTGTGGAGTTTACGGGAACCTTTTTGTATACTGTATACGCTGAAAGGAGCAAATGACGCATTGTTTTAATTGCTTCCAATCTAATTTTTACAATGTTCTACCCTTGCACAGGCAGGGTACAAAATGAGAAGGTTAAATTATTGTGTGATGAGTGATGAATGTAAGCCTTGTCCATGCACGCAAGCCAATTACAACCGATAAGCTTTCTTGAAAAGTTATTGCAAAACTCACTTTTACATGTAGTTCATTCATACAGACATAGTCGCGAATAACTACACAGAAAATACTTCCCAAAATATAAAACCAGTCGTATGCTTTTGCTCTTTTTCCGAAAATTCTACCATTTGATTCTAAAAAGTCTAGTTCCGCAGAAAGTTACGTTTATGTCACGTTTCTGTGAAATTTTGCAGAAATGAAAGAACTGCCAAAAGTGTTTTTAAAGGTGTTTCGGAGAAAAAAACGAACGACTGTTTGCGACTTTACAGACTTTTCGAAATGTCACTGCTTTCATCATAGGTTTACAGCTTTCATCATAGGTTTACAGCTTTCATCATAGGTTTACACGGCTGCAGAAGTTGCTCAACCGGAAATCATGCAGCTGTCCATTACTTGTAACCTAAAAGCTTGCTGCGTACCTTCTAGAACTGCTTTAGCTACAACCAAAATTCAACGAAGCATGGTTGGCAAAGGGACAGTTCAATTTTTTTGATTAGGACAACAAACGTTTTCAACACCTAAGTTTGATTTTGTCTACTGCTGCTTGGCATCAGCAAATACTGATTTTACGCAAGATAGATAGTTTTCACGATCTCCACACAAAAACAATCTGCTCTTGCTCAGCCTTGGCATAAATTTTTAGTCATTTACTGTTGCTCGTAATTTGTCAGGGCATTCTGGGTATCGCGAAAAAGATCAAACTCAACGTTTGGGGGAAAAAAGAACTCTGTAATCTAACAAGTTAATCGAAGTTGGGGGCGGTGTAAGTCAGATATTTTTCATAGTACCGACGGCCGAAGTTACCACTTGCACAGAAATAATAGCCATGTATGCAAAACCATATTGACTGCTGCATACAATCGTTTGTGGCTTATTATTGGAGGAATCTTGGATGTTTCGATTTGGACAGTTTTTGGAAACATACACCTGAGTTTTGGGTAAATTCTGAGCCATTTGCTCCAAAACAAATAAATGCTTCGTACTGATGCGCGCAGTTTGCGTCACTTCAGGTCTTTTTCTAACCTTCGCGATGTGTTGTTTGCCCCTTTTTCTGCAGGTGCTCCAATTGTGTGGTTTGCATTGTGCCAGACATATCCAAAGTTCACAAAGGCTGGAAATATGTCAAGAAAACTGTAAAAGTGCCTCTTCTCCTGGTGCGAGACGACGGCGTCATCTATCCATGTGGAGTGAACTTTTTCTACACTCCCGAACCTGGACCAAAAGCTGAAAAGCCGCCCTCTGTGAAACAAATTTTGAAGAGACGTTCGTTTTCCAGATAACGTGCTGAATGCTTCCGAAGAGCTCACAATAAACTTGTGTTTATTATCCCAAAAAAACGTTTCCTTTTGAAACTTTTCCCATGCTATATGATAACGCCATCACTTTCATTCTGTCACTTTGAATAATTGTGACATGCCTGCGTTNGATTAATTGCAAAGTGGGACTGCATGTTCTTNCGGCAGACGCTTAAATTTCTTGTTATGGTGCGCTCGTAATAGTCAGCGATTCTCTTCCAAAATTCAATGAGTGCGAGCGTGCAATTGATGTTGTTTTTGATCAAACGCAATGTTTTGCTCTGTTGTTGAGCAACACCTTGCTGAAATTTGGCGCCTGTTGCCTTTTTACACGAAACGCTATTTATTTCTTACGCCAATTAAACAAGCACTTGTGCTCTTTCATAATTGTTATTCAATGGTGCGGGAAAATTTGGAATTTTTTGGGATATTCGCTTTGTATGAACTGTACCAACGACTAAAGCAGTGCGCAGACAGAGTTCAAACGCGTCGTCAATGTATATTCTATTTTTCTTGCGCAAAGATTTCGCCGACACGAGTTCTCTGCAAGCGTTTTTGTGCAATTTCTTTGCGCGCTGTTTGCTACAAATGTTGTGCAAAACTGACCTACTGTATTGATATAGCTCGTGTGTGGTCATTTTCCTGCAAGGACTAATTTCCTCCGTTTTCCGTAATGAAGGGTTTTGCAATGCTTCCAATGCGGAAGGTATTACGGCTTGCTGTATCATAGTAAACCCTATGTTCATCCACGGTGCTTTGCGAACAAGAAAGACGGCTATCATGGTCGTAGTCAAAGTCAAATTTTTACTGAGGCGAATATGTCAATTTTGTCCCCGGTTGGGTATGTTGTTAAATGTAGTTTATGGAGACCTAACACCCTGCCCTTATTCAATCTAAGCTGGTGGCATCTCTGGTGGTTGCAACACAGCGGTTCTGCTCTTTTTGAAACAGCCACACAATAAAATAGGATCTGATTTAGCGATACAGAAATGTTTTCTGGCAGCATTCCAGAATGTTTACCGAGGCAAGTGCCTCATTGGCCTCAATGCAGCTGCGGCCTAGGTTATACAACACCGAATCAAAGAGGAACATGTGTCATCGTTTCATGTGTCATCATCCCACTCCCCGTTCAAATTAGTTATAACAATAAAACATCATTGCAGAGTACCCGTCAGGGCGGCGATAGCTCAGTGGTAAAGTGTTCGCCTCTCAGTTGGAAGGTTGGGTGTTTGATCCACGACCACTGAGTGAAGCGCCGTAGCGCTTCTTGGGCAAGGGCGTTCACCTGAGCTGTACCGGCAAGAATAAAAATTCATTGCCGTCAGCAAATAAAATAAAAAAATAACATCAAACATTTTCATACTGCAGAGGCGGTCGCTGTTTTTCAATATGGTTTTATCCTCACTTTACAAAATTTTTATAAGTTTGTGGGGGAAAACAGTAACATGACATTTAACACATAAGCGTCAAACGAATCAAGCCAGCAATATGTAAATGTGAACTGTCGCCGCTGACGTTTAACGAGAATCAGATTGGTACTTTGAGCGAACATTAGTGAAGCAGCGCCCATGAAGTGATCGCATTTCGTGCGATTTAACGGAGCAATGGTAACGTCGTAACAAAGTGCATAGAAAGCTGAAGACATGCAGTATTTAGCAAGGAAGCAAAAAGCTTAAATATTACAAATTCCAACAGTATTACTGAATTGAAGTTACACCACAATGCGTTATAAAAACCACAGAAAATTGAAAACGTATTTTAAAAACTTTTCCCGCTTTGCTTGTCAGTTCTCAGCAACCACCAGTGGCAACACAAATACAAAAAACAACCAAGGGAAAAATTGACCTGGCCTTTGTTGTGCTCGCCAAACTCTTTTCAGAGTGGTAAATATTTTGCACAGTTTAGTAAATTGCAGGCACACTCCTTTAAACTTTATCTCACTGATTTCGTGATATTCAAAACTGTGTGCTTAAAACAATATGTTGTCGAATCAGTGGTGAGTCGAATTCATCTTGAAAAAGCGTTTTTGGTGTTTCTACTTTCCTTAAAACGAACAAACAAGAAAGGTTTGCGTATGTAAATGTTTTACTAATGCGGATATGCGGGTCGATTTGGGTTTAACGGTGCTTTTCGACTTTTCTTCGTGAAGGCATCGTCACTTCATCCGGCTGTTTTTGTATCAATCCTCATCGTAGTTGTGAGAGAACTGTATGATCCATTCCGCTGCAGGCAAATCCTGACACCCCATATAAGTTCGCTTAAGCTCAGCTGGTTCCTCAGCGGAGACGGGGAGGCCTGACTTCACCGGCGCTCCGTAAATTGTGAAGTCTTCTGCGTGGCGTCTTCTCGTCATGCTGGCTTGGCTGTGAAGATAGCCCAGGTTCTGTATAACCAAATGACAAAGTAGATTAACACTGAGACACTAAATTGAACGGATGTTCACATTTTACGGAAAAGCTTGCCTCACATGCTGCAACTGCAGTTAGAATACTGTGCTTAAGACACCAGTGTTTTTGGGGTAACTGAATGATTGCTTCAGGCAAAAAAGTTCGGTGATGTCTGGACCTGGAAGTTTGAAATGACCACATTGTGTTGTTAAAATTATGACAGACTGAATCCACTCGTATAACGCCCTTTATTACAGTATATCTTGGGATAAATCATGACTTTTATTCACTTGTCTCATTTTCGCGAATGTTCATTTACATGCATTCTAAAATCAATGATTGCAATACTTTTTAGCTAGTTATCGGAAAGTATGTACATCGGAATGTATCGATGTTTTGAGCAACTTTTCCACTATCAGTTTTTACTTACGTCAACAGCCCAAGCGATGTTTTGAGCAACTTTTCCAAAATCAGTTTTTACTTACGTCAACAGCCCAAGCGACAGGAAACATGGTTGACAACGCGCTCCAGTGATCTGTGACTGTACTCTCCCAGGAATAGTCGTACTCATTGCCGCTAGAGAGCAGCACAACGCGGCTCCATGTGTCAGCGGTCCCTGGGTATTCGTTGGCGTCTGTTCGTTCTTTCAGCTTGCTTTTCAGCAATCCGGCGTAACTTTGATCGGCGAAAATAAACACGTGGTTTGCGTCGCACGCAGTGACGTCATCGAGCAACTCGTCAGGACTGTAGATTTCTGACGACTGGGCCTACGACACGATAAAAAATAACTAAAAATCCCGAAGAAATATAAAAGCTGGTCAGAGAGGGCATCAACGAGAGTGACGAAAAGCCAAATCAGAAAAGAATCCTGTTCCTGAAAAGCCCGGTTTACTGTAATGTTCATTCATTAAAGAAATTGTTCTTTCTGTACTACTTGAAAATATTCAAAAAAAGATTTTGCGAAAATAATCTGCAAGACATTGGATCAGACGCACTAAAAACAACGAAATGATTTGGAAAAGATGTTGAAATTTTTATAGATTGAAAATGATACTTTCAAAATGAGCCGCATCAAAAGTAAGTGTTATGAACAACATGTGCTTTGCAACAAACCGATTTACAAATATCCAGTTTTGGTTTGGAAAACAAAAACGCTACAAATCTCTTTTCATCGAGATCCTGACAATGCTGCAAAGAAGAAATGGAAGACATGCTTTTGGTGATTATCCTGACTTGCAAAATAACAGAGTATCAGCACGATCTCAGAATATCATTATCAGAGATCGCGCTGTTATTCTGTTATTTTGAAAGTCAATTATAATTTATGAATGCTGGTGAAGTTGTTACTTTTCCTTGTTTCACGGCAAGTAGCTAACGGATTCTTGGCAGATGATTTTGAATCAATGTATTGTCTGAGTGGGCAGGGAATGTGGTCAAGCTGCGGTCATTGTTTTGAAATCTAAATGAAAGATATAATTTCTGGACTTTCGTGTGAGTCTTTCTTCTGTGCTCTTCTGCAAAGCTTGAAAATTGTAGGGAAAGTAACAATCTTTACAATTTTTTGTGCAAATTTTTGTTCAAAATAAGGTGATCCTACCGACTGCATTCACCTAATGGCAAATTTTACGCGTTCCTCTCTTCTTAAGGAACTGCATCAAATATGAAAATTGNCAGTGGATTACATTTTTAGTGTTTTTAAAATGCAGCTAATTACNAGGCAACTATCGTATGTAATNCCAAGTTTCCGGAGTGTGCAAAACTGAAATTTAGATNGCAAANTATTTCAAAGAACGTTTTGCGATGCGAATTTTAACATGCGGAAAGGCATTATTTTGGAATAAGCTTTGCTGTGATGACATTTTATCTATTTCGGAGGGAATGTGCAGAGTAAAAGGAATCGAAAACCGTTGATCTACGCGGTATTGCCTTTCAGACGTCACGTTTTCTATACCGTTAAACCTTTCAACAGATCAAAAATGCGTTGTTCAAACTTGCTTTTTTCGGCTGCGGAGGCCGAAGCAGGGTTTAAACTGAACATTGCATTCTGCAGCAGCTCATTATCACTTGGGAGAAAAATCTGCTAGTCCTTGTGATCAAAGGAAAAGGGTGGTTTTGCTGTGGGAGTATTGTCCGGAGATTTGCATTGACGTCACTCTATACGCTACAGAAGACATGTCATGTTCTTGAGGCGTGTACGCTTTAAGTTTCAAAGGGTCATCTTCAACGGAGTTTGTAGCCAACAGCTCAAAGGTGTTTCTAAATAGCACGCAATCTGAGCGCAGATAATTTCTTGAAAGGGAACTCTTGTGGAGCTTCGCGCAATGACGTGATAGAAAAGTCGGAAGAAGAAAACAAACGGTTTGCATTTCACTTACTCCTAGGTTCAAAAAAACTCAATAAGATTTTGTTACCTTCAAGAACTTGGTGCAGTTGAGCGTAAGCGCAAGGTCATAGATCGCAAATAGCATTTCGTCTGGTGCTACGGCCTGACGGCAACGCAAGTTAACTACTGCTGATGTCGTTCACGCAACAGTGCGGACCGCTTAAAACATGTCGAAATGTTGTCATTGAAGACACGTTCTAAAGTCAACACAAGCGCGTGCCGCTAATTCAGCGTGACGTCGCGGGTCAAACATGACGAAAGAAATGTCCTGCCACGACGAGGTCAGAGCAGTTAGTGAGTGAGGATAAGACGGTTGAGGTTTCGAGCACATTTCTGTAACGACTCTGTCTAAATTGAGAGGTGTGATGAAAAGACACGCTCATGTCGGTCAAAAACGCAAATACAGGTGCTGGAATGCTTCCAAACCTTGGATAGTTATAAACCATGATGTTTTTGAAAATAAAAACACACTACCTGATGTATTTGTCCCACTTAAATATCCGCGTGTCTATGCATGCATGTGAAAACCTAAATAACTTAAATTGTAAATGACACGAAGATTTAGGTTAGAAACATGAGGTCCTTGCTTAGTTGCATGAAGCTGTACGATTTTACAACGTAGGAAAGTCCCTGCTGGTTAGCAACGAAGCTAACGACCAAAATCGAAAAATGCTTTTTGTTGAGTTTTTTCTAACGCGAGCCAGATTTCTTTGCATTTTTCCTTTCTGGAAAGAAACAGTCTGGACGCTTTGCATTTTCGCTTTGCTGACGCACGTTCACACGTTTGCATGCTGTCGATCCGGCAAAGTAACACATTTCTTGATATAAATATTAGAAAAAACTTGTTTCCTGAGACTTCTTTCGAAGTAACTATTTCAGTTTTCTTTTTGAAAAGTTTTGAATGTCAACAAGACCGATGTGTTTCCCGTACATTACTGTGCTTGCGCGGGTGAAGCAAGACAAATAATTGCTTTCTTTCATTACATTTTTCAATACGTTTTGAGAAAAATCAGTCAGATGAACACGACATATACAGTATTTTCGAATATTTGTTATTTCAGAAACAAACTGAAGCAACATCAGTTCAACTTTATCTCCATGACAATTTTCGTTATTCAAATGAAGGCGCTGCAAACACTTTTCAATAAGCTGCGGCTAATATTTGGTAAAAACGGTTTCTACGCAATTGCCACGAATGCTGTATCTATTGCATTCTTGATAGGAAACGAAGTGATTGAAGCCTTGCTTTTAAGAAAAGCTTGCTACGTGCTTTACGCCTCTTACCTCGCCATCTCCGTTTATATCCCAAAGTAGAATCGATCCGTCTGAAATGGTTGGCCCGTTCAGATAGAGAACAAGAGAATCAACGCACAGGGCGGTCTGGCAAAGTGAGGTGATGTGGTTCCGTATGGAGGCTTTGTCGCTCGCAGGCAGGCCGTGTGAATAATGTTCGCCAACTGTTGCAGCATTCATACGTTACGACTAAAACTAGATATCCGTTCAGTCAGAAACACTGTACAATTTATCTTTGGTTCTCACCTTTCTGCCGAATAGAGTATCTGAAAATAGTTGCCAAGATTACATAAAAGTCAGCGCTTAACGTTTCAAGTAGGAATATTTGCTGCGTCATAAGCAAAAAGAATATCAGATTTCTCATGATTTTGACATCAAGCCCAGTTGGAAAAGAAAGTAGACAGTCATGCAGGGCATAAAAGCAATTCTGCAAATATTGAAGTAATGTCAACTCAGAATATGTCTTTGCTTAGGTCGAATTTTACCAGAAGAAATTCAACCACTTGTTGATCCTCTTTTAGACTCAAAACTACTCCCCAATCGTGCGTTGTGTATGTTTAAAGGTAGAGAAGCAAGGTTTTGCTGATAACTTTGCAAATAAACACCTTTGTTTTAATTTACGGTAAAACTACAAAAGATTTTCAACTTGCGTGGGACGTTTCCGTTTCCGTTGTAAAAAACTTGTATATTGTTTTTCCGAAAACCATTCCTTTTTAGCATCCGGTAAAATTTTCGCAGGTTGTCCTCGTTTCGGGTCATCATTGTGACATTGTTCCATCCACCATATATTGTGACGCCATAGTCGCATGTTGCAAATAGCCGACATAAGGGGAGGCGTCTCCTCTTCGTGTTCGAAGACTTCTGCGAAATTTGACAGTCGAGACTTCGTAAGACAGAAATACGGGGGAGAGAAACGAAACGTATTTTTCTTGTTAATTTAGAGATTTAACAAAAATATCATCAAAGAGATATGACATAACTATTACATCAAACACTTCCTTTTCAAAATTTTCTACATTTCGCAGTTGTAAACGACTGTGCCAGAAAAAAATTTTGTTGAGTAAAATTGTCAACTGACGGTATACTCGTACTTCACTTCAAATGCCAACCGTTGAGCGCCGGGTCGTATGTTTTCCTCTATAAAGTACGAACGTTTCGTTCAAGTCTCTAGCAACCAGAAACACATATTTATAATATTCGCTGACTTACGGTGTGGTCAGGAGAGCATTTCAAAGCAACCATGGTAAATTTGCCTGCAGTCATAGTGGTTTTGCTTGCAGTCACGTACGCGTTTCGCAGAGTGCGGAAATAAGATCGGCCTGCTGTAACCATGTGACTGATTGTCTCGTCACATTTCATTTCATTGCGAGCGGTTTCTAATGTAATGTGGATAAAAAATCACTCAGAAATTTTCTTACTGAGGTAAAACCTATCATGTAGAGATTTGATGACTTTTGCTTGAGCATA
>JGI24158J21664_10007132_pt1 | contig 14815 bp, 9 predicted proteins | sample Ectturendosymbi3_FD_21664 | JGI IMG/M metagenome (IMG submission 21664) | reverse complement strand
ATTTGTTTGGTGAAAAACATATTATCCACTCATATAATATACTCCGAAGCGGATCAAAAGTAAGTACCCTGCTTTCAAAAGGGTCCCCAACAGCAACTGTAGTGTGCAGGTACTCAGCTTTCAAAGGAGTCCTCAGCAGCAATTGTAATGTGCAGGTACTCTGCTTTCAAAGGGCCCCCTAGTAGCAACCGCAATGTGTAAGTACTCTGCTTTCAAAAGAGCCCCAACAGCAATTGAAATGTGTAAGTACTCTGCTTTCAAAGGAGCCCCAACAGCAACTGCAATGTGTAAGTACTCTTCTTTCAAAGTGCCCCCAACAGCAACTGCAATGTGTAAGTGGCGTGCTTTCAAAGTGACCCCAAAAACAACTGTCAATGTGGAAGTAGCCTAATCTGTTTTCAAAGGGGGCCTCCACAGCAACTGTAAAACTAGTAAAGTGGGGGCAATGATAGCTCGCCATCGCTTAACCGTTATGTGTCTCTAGTCTTCCCTACTTCGAATGTTTTTAAAGTTGTGCATCATGAATACCCTTTTGCATTTTCTGATATGTCAGTCATGCTATAAAGTCTCAGGAACGTATCTGGCTCGCATATCACCTTCCTAGGCTTGATCAAAAGGTCTTATCACGGTTGAATGAGTCTGATGACATCATCAAAAGGCCCCCATTTCAGCCTTGCCACGCCCACCCCCCCACACAAAAGTCCACCACTGGTTGCAGTAGCCTATGTTTTATCCCACACAACCGGCCCAGCACTTTATCCCTTACATACCCCACGGCCCACAACAATAAGTGTTGCGCGGGCCAATACAAAATGCTGAACGGCCCACAATTGGGCCAAGGCTCACAGTTTGCTGACCACTGGCGTACAGTGTTGTAGGTTAAATAGTTGGATTTCTCATTGGTGTAAAGCAGGGGTGGGGAACCCGCGGCTCGCGTGAACATTTAATATAGTAAATGGGTTCCCTAGCCTTGGTGCAAAGTGTTGAGTTTTCATTAGCCAACTCTGATGCAAGATATACCGGATATTGCAGGCGCTCACTACGAAGACGATTTTACATGGTTGTATACCTTGGAAACCGGTTATTATTCTTGTACAGTGAGAGCATGCAACAAAGGTCTGCAACAGTGGCGTAAATGGCGGGGGTGCAAGGGTGTGAACCTCTTCCTTGGCAAGCTAAATGTAAAAACCGGGCACCCATTTAGCTTATATTTTGGCATTCAGTATTTTTTTGGTTTTCAGTAGGTTGTTGCTTTTTTGCGTTTTTCGGAATTTTTTGGACTATTTTTCGGTGATTTTGGGTTTTGGTATAGAATTCCACATCTTTTATTTTTATTTTTTTCTGAGTGTTGGCAAGGGGGCCCCAACGGTTGCCAGTGGGCCTCCTTCAGCTACGTTTCCTTCCCTGGCTAAAACCTCTAGTTACGCCACCGGTCCACGACTTAATTTTCGTGAATTATCTTTCACTAGACTATACTAAAATTGCGTACAATCAATGTGGATTCCGCAACGTTACCCACACAACTGCCAGCTTACCAAGGCAATTTGCTGTCAACGAAGTTACCCACAATGCATTTCGCAATGGTTGGCTTAGATAGCAGGAACCTACGGGTGGTGGGAAGATAAATTTCTTTGACATATTAGATAAATATGAATGTTGAAATGGGAAATATATGAAATCAGTGATTGATGAGTTCAGTTCAAGTGTGTTTATATGATGTAACAAAGGTCCTTAGTTAGATTTGGGGAGCTTTTTTTTGCCCGCCACCCTCCCGGCCGGGGGTACGGGGGCCATTCCTCAGGCTCTACTGTACAGTGTGGCGTTCATCCGTCTAACAAACGCGTTGTGCAGTCGATGGTTTTCAGAATGACACAGCCTGTTTACTTTTCAATTTAAATATTCCGAAGCATTTTTATGCTGGATTTGCTCGCTGCATTCAGCGACCAGAAGGTTGAGTGTTTCATTTCCGCTACTCTGCTTTCGCAACACGTTACCAAATAAAGATTTCAAAATGACTCTTTTTGCATTATTTATTCAAAACAACTAATGCAACTGGGTCATAATTTGACGGCTTAGAAGCTTATAACAAAAAGTACTAGTCACCCCGGATATACTATTAACCTGCATGAGACCTTCCAGTTATTACATACCTAATGAAACTATTGAAAGTAAGTAAACACTGCCGGCTCAGAGTTTGACTTACTGGGCAAGTAATTTTTTCGGCGGCAAATGTGTCTTTTATTCTTATTCATGTACAGCGAAACAACAATCTAGTAAAGTAAATTGTAGCAGAAATCCACGCCATGCTTTAAATTTTGAAGGGAAACTAGGGAAGCTACAAAGCAATTTCAGCTAAATTTTGTTTTTTTTATGCTCCTCATTCTTCAACATTATCCCCTCTGGCACTTTTGATGCTGCCATTCTTGATTCAGTTCACGTTTCTGTGATTGTTTGAAACTTGAACAAGGAAGGAACGCGTGTAATGTCTTGGCTGTTCTTTAAATTTTCTGTGTTTGCATGAAATTGGTTTTTCCTAATTATTTTCAAAACTTTTCGTCTATTGGCTTGGCAAACATCCAAGTAAACCAGATCATGTGAGTTCGTCAATTTCGTTAAAATGCCGTATGTAGACATAGAAACGTAACTCTAACACGCCTTTTAAGGCACACGTACTTTCTGGCTTTGCCTGCTTGGTCACATGGATTCGTGCAGAATTGCGTCTAATTAGATGCAATTCTGATGCTAAATTAGAACAGAATTTCGTGCGGCTCTTTGCAGTAGCTCTGAAAGCATGCGGCAAGCTTCTAGACTTCGTGGGAGCTATTTTNAGTCTTTTTCTGTAGACAACGGAACATTTTTTCTGAAGTCGCCATGGCGATGATAATTGAACAAACGTTGGCCAGACCATTTCATTTCGCTTTTGGGTGAACAGACAGTTCAGCTGTCGGATGACCTTTAGCCGTCACGAACAACTGTGCTATGTTTCTCGCAGACACATCACTCTGGCACAGCTGCTGTACAACTTGGGCCTTCTCTACCAAGACATAGGCCAGCTGGCCAAAGCGAAAGGGTGCTTCGAGGACGCTAGGTCACTTTACAACCGACTTGAAGATATGGAAAGCAGAGTAGAGGGAATGCGGAAAACTCAAGATGCCCTGGAAGACATCGACTAAAGGCTTCGGTCTGATTTCCCGAAGAACAGAAAGTACCAGTGACGTTTTCTTTCGCCGGTCGCTCCGCGGTTCCTCGCGGGAATGTGATCCAGGCTGCATCCATTCATAACCTGCCTTGCTGCAGAAAGTTCTTTTGAAAGTTATTTTTATCGTTGTCAATGGTATAATTCCTGAAGAGTTTGTGAATAAAATATTCCCGTCACGTAACTCTAGACAACGCGTTTTAGCCGATCAGTTTTAGTCTATTCTCAAGTTACCTCTACAAACATTTTTTTATCTTTCAAAACAACACTTTTTGAAATCACCCTTGCCCTCAGAAGAAACAGCTTAACGCTCCTCAAAATCTGGCAAAAGTTTTTGTAAAGGTGAATATGTGTTTATGCTGTAAAAGTATTTTTCATTTGCACCTCTTGTCCGTAGCTGGACAAACTTTCCGCGATGTTTTATAAAGCACTCCTTGTATAAACACTTTGTATTCGTGTTAGGAGCGGATCCAGGGGGGCGATAGGGGCGATGGCCCCCCCCCAAAACCTACGAAAGTAACTTTATTCACCATAATTTTTACAATTCGGAAAACAGCATTCATGATACAAGGCCATTTTTTGGTCAATTCCTTTATCCCACTATTTCTGTGAAATATACTTCATCTCTCTTACAGTAGTGAACCTGTATTGAGACTTGACTATCAAATATTACTGAAATCGTCCCCCCTAACCTTATTGGTTCGATCCGGCCCTGATTCGCATTGTATAAAGCGCATGTAACAGCCGCAGCACTGTTCCAAGTCCCTAATCTATAAACGGACAGTAAGCAAACTTTAGTTTTGTGGCAAGTTTCTGAGGAATCTGCCTGCTTTCTGCTTTTAGTCTTGCTGTTTCATTAAGGATCTCGGCCTGCAGTCACTGCCTGGCAACACGTTAGCGAGAAAAAGTTTTCACTAGTTCTTTGACCAATCTGCGACCGTGCATGAATTTCTTGCGGACTCAAATAAAATTTTTTCTTGGTGTAAAGCAAGCGTTACTGAAATTTCTTTAAAACACATCTGCAAAGACAATGCTATACCGACGTCTTGTTGTTATAGGGATTGTGGCTTCAACAGCATTCACGCTTTATGAGAATTTTAATGAAAATGCGACAAGTTTTCAAAAACAGCACTTTCGTTTCATATTTTGAGGAGTTTGTGGTCAGTTTGCCAATACAGCCTATTGCAAAGTGCTTGTACTTTCTGTACCTTTGTACGTCCTCTCTTTTAGAGATGGTGCAGTCCAACATTTTTTAGCCTAAACCAATCACAGCCCCTAAACGCAGCCCGTAACCGCCTGCAGACCATGGCCAAGCCAATGGCCGGTGTAGGTAAACTTTATGCGCATTTTCTGCCCCTTACAAAAAATTTTGTGGAACTTATGAAAAAACATTCTACTGAAAATTTTTGATTCTGGTTGGGCGCCACTTTCTCGTTCTTTGACTACGTTAGGTATCAGCGTGCATTGGAAGTTTTGCGCTGGTTAACAGTTGTAGTCAGTTATTAACATAAAAAATGGATCAACCCGGAGCAGAAAATAGAGCCGACTGGATGAAAGTCATAAACACTTTTTGGGTTTTTTTGTTTTTTAATTGACGTGTGGTAATGCCAGAATACATGCAACATTTAGTCTCAAACATTAAAGCGCATGCATTTTTCAACTAAACAACTGGATTTAATTATAAAATCAATTTCACAAAAGCAAAATTTGCTTTTTGAGCCAGTGATAAACCTGTTTTCTTCGCAGACGCTAGCTGTGCAAAATCCAGTTTTAAACAACAGTGTACTGACTTAAAATGGCGCTATGTACTTGTTAATCTCCAACGCAGTAACATATAGGCTACGCGGAAAATATTTTATAGTTGAAACAAATGTTTATTACCAGGTCATCAAGGATTTATAGACATAGACACTGTAATGATCAACAGCTACATAATAGCTGCATGTTAAAAAATAGCTGCATTTAAGAGTTTTCCCTGTGGGAAATTCGAATTATATTATCACGATACATGCACAGAGGTGATTGTTGTCATGGAAAACGTCTTTATAAGAAATACGAAATGTACAAACAGGCATACTGCTTAACATTCATATTACAATAAATTTGCTGGTATCCTGTGGTAATGAAGTTCTATCGAAGATGTGTCACCACTTTATCAAGTTTTTTTGACCGAAATTGTACAAGACGTAAAAAATAAATGCGAAGTTTAAAACTATCACTCTATGTTCCGGCTTTTACGATGAAAAACTGATCGAACCATCCCGGTAAATCTTATTTTGTGCAGGTGTTCGAACACAGTCGTTGCGTTTATACACGGCAACCATTATTTTCAGAACCGCCGACGCGAAAGTCGTTTGGGCCAATAAATTTTGGTTGGTGTTGCAAGTAAAAAACGCATTTTGTACAAGAAGGTAAAATATCGAGCATAACTTAAATGTGTTTATGACATTTCATCCAGGCCTTCAAAAAAGTAGAAAAACGAGCAAATTTCAAGTTTAAACCTTCGCTCCGGTATGCTCAAAAACGAAGTGCTGAGGTTTGCAATTATGTTAATTCGAAGTTTACAACTCCAAGCCTTTTCATATGAAAACACGCGTCGCTGGGAAGGATGTTGAACTCCACTTTCGACCATTATCAACCAAATTCTTTGCTGATTGTATATCCCATTGTCATTTACACGGTTTGCAGAAATCGACCTGATGAACTGTCTTAGATGGCGAAACTTTCCAAAATTTTTTACCTTTCACGAACACTCAAAATGTTGTGAACGCACTTCCCGTAAATGGAAACTTCTGTTTTGATTTAAATTTCCATAGTTATTGTGGTTACAAAGAGTTGCTGCATCTGGCGACGCTTTGTAGTCAAACAAACCTATTCCATGCGCATACCACAAACGAAAGGCCGCGTTGACGGAAAAAATCCAAACGTTATAAACACTGGTGCCACGCCTGGTGATTTTTCACGAGTTCTAGTGATTTTGTGATTGACCTAGTGATTTTTCACTGCAATCTGCTGATTTTTTGCAAAGTATGTGTTTGAAGAAGATCAGTTGTCTTTTTTCTAATTTTTCAGCCCTTAACCCGCAAATAGTTGATTACGTGAATCGTTGTTTGAAGATTTGCACCAACATAACGAACAAGTGCTTCAAATTTGAGTTTCGTATTGTTTTCACTTCCGTGCTGTATATTGCTGCAATGTTGGTCAAAACCGTATTTTCATTTCTTTGCAGGAACACTAGTAGAAGTAATTAGTTAAATGCTAGGTTCATTGGTCTAAAATACTCCATGAGTGGTGTCGTTTTCAGCTCTTGAGAAAACCCTGAAGACTGTTGGTATGAGATTTTCCAGGCTCTAACATCATCTATTTTTGACAAACTTGCAAATGATGTAAAGGTTTTTTGGCGATAAAGTAAACGAGTAAATCATTTCAAGCATAACTGCGCATTTAGAAGCAAAAATTTTAAATCTGGTGACTTTTTTTCAGATCTAGTGAATTTTTTCTGTGTATCTAGTGATTTTTGCAGAGAAGCCTGTGGCAGCACTGGTTACAAATATTAAGTAACTGAAAAGCTGAAAGATCAGACGCCGCGTAACAAATTTCAAGCCCATTGATTTTCACGAAGTACGCTCTTTGTGCTGTTCCTGTATTATACTGTACATGTACCAATGGCTTTGATGGGAACTTGAAGAGCTTTCCAGCAACTGTAGCCGCCCCTGGTATAGGTTATGACGTCGTCCCTGAATAATGACCGGTTTCAAAACTGCTGGAGAATTTAAATCTACGCGGGCAAGTAATCGAGCACAGCGGCCGGTTTAGTTACATTCTATTCTGCTAAAATTTGCGTTGGGGATTTGTCTGTTTCAGAAAGAAGGCTTACGCGCACTGTCTCATTTTTGAAGCTGGATAGCCAACACTATATGCGAGTAGTTCAGCTGTTGATCATTGGCATGAACATCGGCGAGAAATGCTGTTAGTCAACTAACGGTCGATGCTGTCATTAGAATCATATTTAATACATGCTGACCATANATTATGCCACACACACAACTGGGCAATGTTCCACAGGGTAAAAACATGTTTTATCTTCTGCAGGTACAATTTGATGTGTCATGGGTTCTAATTTTATGCTACCAAGTCACTGCAAACAAACGCTCTTTTCAGTGACAAAACAGCCGAGTACACCAGATGTTATAAGCACAGCTGCAACCTTTTGAGTTAAAAACAACAATGTTCGACGAAGATATTTGAAATTATTTCAAAACCTAAATGGCAATCATTGGCCTAGCCATGGGGGGCAGAGGGCCATGCCCTCAAAATGTTTAGAATATCTAGTTATTTTGTGCTTTGAGAGGCGATATCCCAAACAAAATACTGTCATCCCAAACAAAATACTGGCCAAAAATAAAAAATTCTGCCCACTCAAATTTTTTGCCCAAAAAAAAGTTTGGGCTGGCTACGCCACTGATGGCAATCATGGAGTATTAACAATACTTCTTGGAAGTCTGAAAACGTTCTATTATGCATAAGTTGCTTTTTCAATTCTGATGGCGTAGTATTTGAAATTGACTACTCTTACCATGTCGTTGATTGATATTCCAACATAAGCTACAAGCTTAAATCGCAAATTTACCTTCCTGGACTTCATAAAACGTTTCAAAGAAAAAATTATTGGCGAGTTTGTTTTCTTAAATTACGAGCAGGTAACTCTTTATTCTGTGTGTTTGCGCCGAATAGGAAGAAAAGCTTTTCGTAGGTTTTCTTTTGACAATTTATATGTTTTGACGAGTTTGTTTGCTGCAGACAAGCATGTAGCAATTCCATTGTTAGCTGTGCGGGCAAAGACAACAGTGGCGTGGCCAGCCCAGAAATTTGGGGGGCAAAAATTTTTTGGGGGGCCAAATTGTTTGATTTTAGGAGAATAACACTATTTTCTTTGGAAAAACGCCTCTTAAAGCACAAAATGACTATATTTCTAAACATTTGGGGGGCATGGCCCCTTTGCCCCCCCTGGCTACGCCTATTAAAGACAAGCAGGAATTGTGGAAAGAATATACGTTCACTGAAAGGTTTCTACCTCACATGCGTCATATCGTAAATTGCACGTCACCGATGAACACTTTTACTTCAAATCTTTGCATCAGGAAATCGATAGTTCGCACAACGTCACTTCGTGATTTGGATTTTCAGCAACGGGTCCGTTCCAGCGAATTGAAATCTGAGGCAGCTTTGGATTCACGTTGGAACGCAAGCCCTTCGAGCGATTTTCGCTTGCGTGCAATTGACGTAATAATGCAATTATCAAGATTTTGGCGTGGCTGAACGCACTGTCGCTGTTGTGTTCATTAGGAGCTGCGCTAATGCTTACAATATATGAGCGACTGTTCCGCGTTTAACTCAAGAGTTTACATCTTTATCCATTGATTAAATTCCTTCCTCGCCCTTCATGACAAAACTTAAAACAATTTAGCTGTTCGCGTCGCTCAGTAAAACTAATTTTTCGATTTCTGTTGCTTAACCTACTCCAGGAAGTGATTTGTCAAAAGCTCAGTGTGTAGTTTTTAAAACACCAGCACACACTCATGTGTTTGTTCAGTTGTTGTACTTTCTACATTTTTGCAGTGATTGACACGTATTTGTAGAACGTTCATTTAAATTTAAAATCCAAAAGCCAGTTTATCCGGTCGTTCGTATTGTACCCTTGCTACCTGTTTCTCGCCATGGCTCAGTTTAGGTAGAAATTTAAGCATTTGAAGAGACAGCATGTAAAATTTTCTGATGATAGTTTTACTAAATTAGTTCGTGTGATCTCTGAGCTATTTTGAAACACCAAGTCAGACCTTCGCCGAACGGAAATACTGAAAAACTTGGCTTCGACCTTACAGTAAAAGTTAAGTCTAACCATACACGTTTACTCCTCGCAGTACCTCAACTTTAAAACGTTAAAGTTAATTCCGCTTACGTTAGATAACGTCTGAAGTAATTTTTATTCCATTCAATCAAAGTCGTAAGGGAAGCCGTCATGCAGTGCTGCGGAAACCGTTTCCTTAGCTTTGACCAGGGGTGGGGAACCTGCGGCCAGCGGGCCAAATGCGGTCGACATGAACATTTGACATGGCCCGCATCATAATTTTTGTTACCCAATTTAGAGTAGAAAATCGCGTCAAAACGAAGCTCCCTGATGAGCAGGTACTTCAAATAGTATGCCGTAAGAAGACTCTATCCCTCGTAGCAAGAGAAAGGTAGAATTTTAGGATAAAATCAATTGTTATTTGCGGCCCGCCAGCGATAATCCACAATTTATGCGGCCCGTGATAATGAATAGGTTCCCCACCCCTGGCTTACACAATAGCAGCAGCATTGCCCTGGTTACTTAGGCTTAGGCCAACAGCAGTTGGTTTTACTTTTTCACTGGAAAAAGTGAGTTCAGTACCTGCAATGTGTCAATATTTTTTACCTTTTCCTCTAAAAAGGTGAAAGGTGATAAAGAGTGCTGCTCGAACTCGCAAATAGGTCAGCACCTCATCTTTCAACAAAACATGACCATTTTTTTCAAGAATATATTGCATCCAAACTTCAACTGCGTCATTCATCAGTAGTCACCAGCCTGCTTTAACTTATCTCATTTTGACTTTAAAATCTCAATCACCCTAAACTTGAAATTTTTATTATTTGCCTTGAAAATGTACAGAAGCGACCCTGATTTGCCTCGTCTTCAACTTTTCTTACCGCTAGATAAACGATGTCCCGGACCTCAGGTTGAAACGTCAATGTATCCAATAGTGCAGGTTTAAAATTGCTATGAGCTTATTTTAATTGAAGTGATAACACTGCGTTCCCGCTACCTTTTTATTTCAGGCATATTTCGTAAAATCGTTGCTTATGCTTTCAAATTCTATCATTTTTAAATGTTGGTTATGTTTTTAAAAATTACTTTCGCGATTTCGTCTTTTAAACAACAAGTTTTAGGAAAGAGATTTGGCCCCTTTGGAGTTAGAAATTTAATGTTTTTCAATTAACTTGTCAGTATAGAAATATTTTATTCTTAGTTTCGAGTTGGAAAAATGAAATATCACCACTGTTGGCTCCACCTGGAAAAATCCATTATTGGCCCGCTCTGGAAAAATCTTTACGACGCCGATGCCTTCAGATTTGGAAAATAAGATGAGAGGCTTGGCGCCGCTTGGAACAATGAAAGGAAAACTTGCTTTCGAAAAATGAGACTGGATAAATGTCACGTCACCAATGGCAGGAGATAAAAGAATGGCCGACTCCCAATATGGAGAAACTGAGTGCAGCGGAAGGTCATGGATTCAACCGTTAACCATCGCCATAGGTTCGTGCATGCTCGACAAAAAGGTCATGACACCCACAGAAGCTGACCTTCGGAGCATCTGAAGCAGAACGTGCTTCTGCCTGGAAAAAATTGCGAAACCGTAGAGAGGTTTCGACAGACGCCACCACAAGTGAAAACGCTGCAGAAGAATTGCATGCATACAACAATAGTTCCTAGAAACATCTTCGTGCTTCTTCCCTTTCAGTTTAGTGCAGGGGTGTTCAAACGTTTTTCATAGAAGGCCAAATTTGGTCACGTGAAGACGCCAGCGGGCCAGCAGGGTCAGGTGAGCGCGAGTGCTCTTTCATGTGGATAAGTTTATCCCAGGCGTTTTGCTTTGGGTTTGAAACAGAAACACTCCTTTACGATTGCTTTCAAGCTCCTATTCGACTGCAGCACATCAAAGCGTTATGTGAAACGCCTTCAGTAGCAAGAAACCGCCGTCGCTCGCACACAGAACCGTAATCCAGGCTTTGATGGACGGTATACAGTACACCCAATCTGAAACCAAAGCCGCGGGCCGTGTGAAACGTGCTGGCGGGTCACATTTGGACAGTGAGCTGCAATTTGGCCATCCTTGGCATAGTGCGCTGCTTGCAGCACTACCGCCGTAGCCTCATAAATATTTCACGGCCTAATGTTCAACTTGATTTTTCTAAACCAATTTAGCTCGTCTGAAAATTTCAAAGCGACAAAAGCCCGAATTGCTCCGAAAACCTCGACATTTTCAGCGTTTTTTGTCCGTTTTACTGGTTTCATGCGATGAGCCGCATATAAACCTAGCACAAGATCTGATCTTGTCTCCTCACTCTCGCTCGCTTTGTCGCATCGCGAGTCTTCCCATGTTTGCTTTTAACCGACAGGACCTGATTCTCCGTAGGTCGTGGGTGCGTGGTTTAAACAATTTGGACTTCCCTGAACATAACTTATCAAGCGGAGGTGTCGCCGTCCCTCGAGAGCAATAGTTTAGCAAAGTCGCTTGCAAGGGTTTAGTGACTGTAGTCTGTGGGAAAGTATTCATGCAAGAATATGGCCAATCCTAGAAACGCTAATTAATACAACAGTTGCTTGAATCATAGGTGTAGGGTCAGGCAAATTTTTGTGGGTGCAAAGGATTTTTGCCCGAATTTTCCCAAACTTGCTTAAATAAAGTTTCTGTGCGACATTTGCCTACAAACTTTCTCACACAAAGATCATGAAGACCTTTTTACCTTTTTACAAAATAAGGTCTTCACGTGTTTTTCAGCAAACTGGGAGCCGTTTTTTAAAGTCAAACAACGTTGGGCGCCATTTTTGCCCAGATTTTCAGAGATGTTGCCCAGATGTTCAACATTCAACAACATACAGTAATTCGTTTAATACCAAAAACCAGACTGGTAGTGCCGTACAAGGTCATGATAAATCTGAAAAGCGGGGAGCAGCCGTTCCGGATTGTGCGAAATATCGGACAAGAATTACAAACAATTCCCCAAAGGTTAAAAGCTTTGGCACTTTTGCTGGTGAAAATTCCCAGTTTCGTCGGCCGGTAATGCCCTATAGTTCGACAAGCGATAACCAGTGGTGTGGCGTGCGACAATATCAGCAAGAGAGCACTGCGTTGAAAAGCCGAGCCACGGTTCAGTCGAGACTGCTGAAAATTTTTCTGTTGAAAATTTCACAGAAAAATAAATAAATACTACAGTGTACCCTTACTTAAAAGAAGTAGGGATCTACGAGAAGTAGAGGCCTCAGTTTCTTTGTGTTTAGCCCGTCTATACCGCTGAACGTGTTTGTGTTCAATACTGTCGAGGGTGCACCACTCTGAAAACGGTTGCGGACTGAATGACAATGTCCCCACGAACCTCTGTAGCAGTCACGCTTCTGCAGGCTGGAAGATGTTGATCGGTGTTGGGAATTGAACGATCAACCTTCTCTGATGCTTTTGTCAGAGAATTTTCGAACTTTGCAGCTCACCAACTCACACAAAGGAACGCTTCTCCAGGTGTTTACACTCACTTACAGAAAGGAACGATTCTCCAGTTCTGGTATTTATTTTTAGCAGCTTTGGACACATTCTCGATCGTAATTCCTGCAGTGGTAATTCTCACGTGACATCCATGTTCGGGCAGCCATCGCTGCAATAACCCCAACTTTTCGAGACACGATCTGATCGCGAATCATAAACGCTACGTAGCCTGCGTACAGCGTAGCGCAGTGAAAAAGGCTAAACAAAGTAGTGCACACCGAGAGGGCGTAACAAAAACTTTAATGCTATCTCGTAAAACCTTATCAAATAAACCATGCTAGAAAGAGAAAGTCCAATGCCTGTACCACAATCGTTTATCAGCCAAATGCACTGTAACCTCGAAGGCATTGTTATGTCACCTATTGTGATATATTGCACGGGCAGAAANATATGATCAAGTCGCTCCATGCGAAATACCTATACTCAACTATCCGTTATACCACGCACGCGTTTATTTCAAAAAACGTACGGTAATTTTCACTGTTAGAAACGCGTCACGAACTACATGGGATCAGGGGCGCATCCACGGGGGAGATTGGGGCGATCACCCCCTAAAACCTACGAAAGTAAGTTTATTCACCATAATTTTGTACAATTCTGAAAAAAACTTTAGCGATAGTATGAGACTTGAATACCGAATATTCTTGAAATCGCCCCCCTCACCTCAGCGGCTGGATCCGACCCTGCATGGGATGGGTTCATTCACCTCGAAGGCGCTCACGCAACCCGGTTAGGCAATCCCTGCCACAGACTCTATTTAGATCCTGTATTTGAAGAACCTTGTACTTGAACGTGAAGGTAGGTGTTATTAGTCCGAAAATGTTAATTTGTCCTTTGAAGAATACCTTTTTTGCAGGTTGCCTTTATCTCATTTTTTCCTGACAACTTGTATGGACGAAAGTTTGAACAGATATGTCAAAGTGATAACGGCAGGTGTATTACTGCTAATTGACGAACCACAATAGTGACTCTGGAACGATCAGTCGCTTGTGCATGAGCCTGCTTGGCAAGCACATAACCGAGTAAGGAGCGTTGGAGCTGACTCAACAACATTTTAGCTTACCAAGCATGTGTGAAGCTGGACAAGCAATGCCGCTGTGCCCTGAACAAAATGCTTGTAAGCTGAACCCTCAGGGTGTGACCTTTGATACTGATTTGTTTTGTTTGGCCTGCAAAGCTGATGCACGTTATTGTTGTTACCTGATCAAGACAACACAGCACTTGTTGATCAAGACAATACAGCGCTTGTAGTCCTATCTCAAAAACACCAGCAAGGCCTCCTGCTTTATGAAAAGCTTGTTGTTTGTTCAGATGCGCTCTTCATCTATTCTAGAGAGAAAACGTCAACTTCGACTCTAGTGCAGTGTTTCCCAATCTTTTTTGGCCAGCGCCCCCTTTTCTGACAAACAAATTTCTATCGCCCCCCTACCATGTCTAGCACACATATCAACACAATTTTTAGTGCATTTCACTATAAAACGTAATTTAGCAAAACGCTAAGCTTTTGTTTACAAATTACGTGCATACATGTTTGTTGATCATACTGCTTTTTATGACATTTGGTCACTCAAAGTTAGTAAGACAACAGAAATGTAATTATTAACTGGGTTTCCTATCGCCCCCCAACCGCCCATTTCTGCTTCACCGCCCCCCTAGAGTTTCTCACCTCCCACATTGGGAACCACTGCTCTAAAGTTTGGGTGTACACACACACTGCACAGTCTTTCTTGTCAAAACGAAGAGTCCTACCCTGTTTACAATTGTTCTGTTTTGATTAATCGTTTTCTATCCAAGTTGCAAGAAAATGTGAGCTTGTATTTTTCTATCCTGTGCGGGACGGCCCAAACTATGTAGCTTTTCAGTAGGAAAATTCATGCACTCTTATCATAACAAACTGCTTCCAAATCATTTTGATGAATATTTTATTCCACTCAGCTCAAATCATTAGCACTCCACAAGACTAGCAACCTCTAAAAACCTGTTTTTACCTAGAGTTAACTCTTCCTCAGGAAAATGTTCTCTTAAATATATTGGCCCAAAAGTATGGTTTTCAATACCAGACGATATTAAACTTTCAACCACCTTTACCTTGAAATGGAAACTTAAGAAACACCTCCTACATGAAAAAAATTTCCAACTATGAACTTTAGCAACATTTCACTTGTCCAACAAACTACTGTGAACTCTAGTATTCTGTAACTCTGTTTTATTTTTTGTGTGTATTTACTTTTTCGTATTTTCTGTGTGCACATTCTATGCTTTTCGGCATGAAGTACACTTT
>JGI24158J21664_10007131_pt1 | contig 14816 bp, 12 predicted proteins | sample Ectturendosymbi3_FD_21664 | JGI IMG/M metagenome (IMG submission 21664) | reverse complement strand
GATACGCTTGCAAGTTTTAATCGTCGCAGAAGAATGAAAGCAGAAAGCAGGCAGATTCCTCAGAAGCTTGCCGCAAGGCTAAAGTTTGTTTACTGCTCAGTATATGGTGACAAGTCAGTAATAACATCGCGCGTGAATCGTTTCCTTCACCCACCCATTAAGGGCGAGCACGAGGATGGATAATTCGCAAACGCCGTTTTTTAAGTCTTTGGTATGACCAACCAGGGATCGAACCCAGCCTACGAGCTTTGGTGGCGCGTACTCAACCAACTGTATCACTCAGACGGTATCCTTACAGTAATATTTGAATGCAAGAATTGGGTTTTCATGTTGTTACGGAAAGGCGAGAACAATGACCAAAATATCGGTTTTAGCTCACTTTTTAACAAGGGAGATGTGTACGTTTGGATTACGCTCAGGGTCGTACCGAGGGGGGACAAGGGGGGGAAAATACCCCGGACGCCGAGTCACTGGGGGGGTGCCGAAAAGTCCAAACAGTGTTGCAAGTACTTTATTCAATATAGTAAATTTGCTCCTGAAAAATTTTAGGTTCGAACATGGGAGCGCCAAACTTGTTTCTTGCCCCGGGCGCTATCTAACCTCGGTACGCCCCTGATTACGCTGCACAATAGCCTTAAACCAGTATTGTTCTGAATTACCATAAATTATGTTTGCTGATGAATATAAGTACGCGATGTTTTTCTAAAACATTCATCATTATTCTACAGCCGTTGATTCGTTTCCGAAGAGCGGCAAAGGTGGTCAGACTCTTGTGCATGGTTTGCATAGCATGCAAGAGGTAGGTGCCTGTGTTGTGGTTCTCAATTATCGAAACGAAAACTAGTCAGAATTTAACAAATTCTATTACAGAAGTCTAACATTTACCGTGTCTCAGAACACCTGGGTAGCATTAAAAGAATCCCTTTTACGTGAGAGCGACGTCAGCAAAGATCAAGACAGCAACCGCTCCAAAGGTGACATTCGATTTCTTTGTGGCACATTGCAGTGTTTTGCGTGTGTGACACTATGACAGCTAGTTGCTACTCCATCCAACATACTTCCTGCCTAAGTATTTGAATTGCTACTGTGTTGACATTCATTTACATAAAACCATGCATCTAACTTCGTGCAAAGGTACATTTTGCCGATATAATCAAACTCTTAACACCAGCGATGCTGCAATTTTTGCCAGTCACCCAACAAATATTGATATATTTTTTTTGTCCACTTTTAACTTCGTAAACAAACTATTTGTCCTTGTTAGTCTAAGTTTAAGTTTATCATTAGGGCAACCAAAAGTCAATAAAGTCAAAAATTTTCTGCCTATTTTGAAGCTTATGAAACGACCACAAACCAAATTTTACGCTCATACCATGAGCGACTTCAAAGTTATTAAGACAAAAAAAGTCAAAATTTATTATTAGGTCAAAATTTCTTGCAGCACAGATTTTTTTCTTTTTATCGATATTTTATTAAAGCTACAACAACAGATATTGATATGCATTTAATTGAAATTTTGACATAATACTGGATTTTTTTGCGACTTCTGACGTATTAATTTATTTTTCCCACTACTGGACTAATTAAAGTACGCTGGGTGTGACAGTGCTTGATGTTGCAGTTATAACAATGTAGATCCTTCTCAGTGACTTCAGGAGATTTATTGACACTGGGTGTTTCCCTTGTGCGTTTGGATTGATTTTCGTCTGTGGTCTGTTACCTCTAGTTTCATTGGGTCTTTCACACTTTTGATATTTGTTTCATTTCAACAGAAAAAAGATATTTTAACCTATCGTTTTGATGTTTCGTATTCCGCGTTTCAACTGCAAACGCAGGAAAGTTATAGGTCAAAATAAAGTCAAAATCTGTAAATTATAAAGTCAAAATTTTAAGGTTTTAGGTCAAAAAGTTGGTTGCCTTGGTTATCATACATTGCTCATGTCGACCTACGACAAACGTGAAATTCTGTACGATTTCCATACACGAAAAGTGCATTAAATCTGTAGAATTTACACTTGAAACGTTTGGATGTTAAGTGGAATGAAAAAACGAACGTTGCCAGAAACGCTTTGATGGACAAAGTAAACGCAGCACCCAGAGTTTTGCGAAGAACTATCTGGAACCGCTTGATTGGTTTCTTTGTTTAACTTCGCTGTCAGTCAAATACTTTTATGTGTTTACGTATGTTGCTAGACTTGCTCACTGGGAATTGTTTTGAATCGGCCTTGGTTCAGTTTGCGCATGAATCACAGAAACCGCACTTTTGCTGCAGAAATAAGTCAATGAACTTCGTAATGCGATCAGTGCAAGGCCAAGTGGTCTCGCGAAAATGTTCTCACAGACCAAAGTTTCCTGCTTTGATCAATCCACTGTATGAAATTAACGAGATACCACTAAAAGACAATCCAAAATGCGACAGCTTACTTGTATTACTAAAGAATGAACTTGGAAAACTAAAAAAATATATATCGTGAAGTCGTAAAGACCACAACATCACTAAGAAAATGAACTTGGTTTTGACTATTCAACCATTGACCATCTTCATTGAAGTTTTGGGCCTTTGTTTCACTCACCGAAGTTGATGTTATCTTTTTCGCTACTACGCAAAGATTTTTTTCAAGTAAAATGGGTAAATAGCGCTTGGTTCTGCTTGCTTGCTTTACGGCAGTTGTTCCTCTTATCACTAGCGCCACTTCCTTTTAATGTCCAAGAGTGAATCGACACATATATTTTATAGAAAACAAAAAGTCAGGTGTGTAGGGAGAGTGGAGCCAGCCAGTCAACTGCTTTACAGGTGTGGCGAGTCATGTGAAATTCTATGTTGAGGGGTAAAAGTTGTTACAGCACTTATCATTCAAAAATGATTTATGATGTTCAACAGCACACAATGTCGTCGAAGTTTGATTATTAAATAAGTTACGGAAGAAATAGTTTGACAAAATGTGCCCAAGAAAAATGAAATAATTGAATAAGCAATATTTCAGATAACTAGATTCTGATTTTGTGGAGATCCAGTTTCATTTGCATTTTATTACCATGTTTTCATTTTTTAGTTTCAATGCGCTTTGCTGCACCTACATGCATTGTTCCTTTGTGACGTACCACATCATTTTCAAGCATAAAATTTGATGCCTTAAAAGTAACGGACATCGATGTTATTCCTTTTCTATATAGATTTGAACACCGGCGACCCTGAACTTACTTTTGACGTGAGCAAATTTAAAAGACCGGCAAAAGATCATGACGAAATGCCAATCAAAATTAAGGAGCTTCTGCGAAAGAAACCTTCTGACAGAACAGCAGAGGAAACAGCAAATGTAGATGCTTTACTGAATTTGTAGGGTTTTCTTTGTGGTTTCTATTAAATTTTCATGTTTTGACAAAGATAGTTCACAAACACAAAGACGATATACTTCGATACGGTGTTCCAAAATATGACGTGGCACCTGCGTCCGAATCGTTTATGCAACTTTTTATAACTCAATTTTCTCTATGAAAACATGCTTCCACGCACTTTAAACGTAAAAAATACTGCAAAGTTAAACGTGTTCAGTCGATTGAAACCTTTTGTGTTAAACTTTAAATTGAAAATTTGTCGTGTTCAAATATAACAACGAAATTTTTTAATTTCGCTTCAAAGCAGTGACAAAAACGTTTGCTCAGGTATCACTTCAAACGAAAACTTTGACACTTATTGTAATGCCATAAAATTGGATTGCAGATAATGCGGAGCATGCAAAAACTGGAGGTTTTTGCGAGATACCCTCTATCTGTGCAGCGAAAATTGTGCGCAAAAGCGTGGCTGGAAGATTTTGACGCAAACCGAGTTGTTCTTCGAGTTGGTCACAGATCGTCCTGCTTTTATTTTGTGGTGGCAGGAAGGTGTAAGTTGCTCTTTACCGACTTTACACTGCGATTACAGAGAACAGCTTTGCTTTAGCAAAATTTTCGAATGTATTGGAACGTTTTTCTTCTTTTTTGTATTTTGTCATCAATCCCACGCGATAAGCACAAAAGATAAAGCATAAACTGAAGTAAGTATCGTTTTACGCCTATATCTGCCGCGCAGTTGGCGAGCAAGATATGTTTTGATTTGCAGCTGTCAGCTGCTGCGAGCAGGTAGTGCAAATACTGCAATGGGTACAAACGCACTGTTTCAAATAGTTAAAGCTGGTTTGAGATTTTGCTACACCTTACATCGGAAACGTTATTCATTACAGCCATGCGATACCAAAGATTTTTTCCAAGTCGAACATTTTGTTACTTTCTTTTTTTCAGTTTGGTGAACTATTTTTCAGTGTTTTTAACATGTGAAAGTTCCACGTTTTATCATTGAAGAAAATTAAAAAAACAGCCAGAAATAATAACAAGTGACAATTACTGTATGTTGAGCGTTGTAACCTCATACATTAAAGTATTCGTCAAAAGATTTATCAACAAAGTTTAATCGAACTTGGTGCTTTATTCGGTAACCCTACATTTTGCAGTGGTTTCCAATGAAGAAGAGAGCAATGGACACACTGTGACAACTCTCCTCAAACGTGGTGATAAGTTTGGGGAAGAAGAACTCGTGACAGGAGAGCGAAGAACTGCAACTGTTATGAGTCAAGACAATGTCGAACTTTTTGTTGTTCATGAAGACGTAAGCATGGGTTTGATTTGTCTAGGCCTGTTAGTCTACGAGTTGGTGCATATCGTGAAGAGTACTCTGTGAAGTGTATGAGATAAAATCAGCCAAATGAATGGAATTTACGAATAACCGGTCTTTCAACTTCTATTGATTGGTGGAGGCTGGAGCACCGACAAATTAAGTGCTCCACTGAAAATGCCCAAAAGCCTAAACTGTGCCGTTTGGAGATCGAGTGGTAATTACGAATCATCTGTGTTTGCTTTCCCACCTTCAAACAGAAATGGCGATAACTAAATAAATAATCATGGCATTTCTGATGTTTACATACTGTAGGAACTGAGCTTGTTGCATGCAGCAGTAGAACATAGTGGAGTAATTTTGGTAGAAGACTGAAGCAACCTCGGGGATATTACTAGATTTCGCTTGAACAAGTGAGAAGAAAATCCAATGCGTTTCTATTAATTACGCTTTCACGATCTAGAAAGGAAGTAAGATTTACGTGTACGACGAAATATTTAATGCACTAACTACCGGGATATTTCTGTAGCCTTCCTGGAAATGTGTATGCCAAGCGCCTACAAAAAAGATGTCGCGAAATAATTGAACCAAACCTGGAGCATACACAGTGCAATTTCCGTCACGGCCATAGCATTACAGACAGGGCTGGATTTCTAGTGCTGGGCACCCACAGGCCATTTTGCCACCCTCTTTCCACACAAGAGGAAAATTTTGTCCGCGCCGTGTGAGTGGGAAGGCACGATTACGCATTTTTGAAAAAATTGCCCTTAAATATATCAATTTTAGTCACAGCCTCCTCACCTCACAGTCACCAGAATGCCTGCATAAGGAAAAACAGACAGGCAGATAACTCTGTAAATGAGTGCTACGTAATGCTTGAGCAAAGTAACTCAAAAAAAATTCGAAAAAATTTGCCGCTTTTGGAAATTCTGCCGCTCAAGGCCAGGGGTGGGGAACCTATTTACTATCACGGGGCGCATAAATTGTGGATTATCGCTGGCGGGCCGCAAATAGCAATTGATTTTATCCCAGAATTCTACCTTCATCTTGCTGTGAGGGATAGAAGCTCTTATGACATCCTGGTACCTGCTTATCATTGAGCTTTGCTTTGACGCGATTTTGTACTCTAAATTGGCAACTAAAATGCTGATGCGGGACATGTGAAATGTTCACACGGGCCGCAGGTTCCCCACCCTTGCTCTAGGCTATAGCCTCGAAAGACTACATGGGAAACCTGGGTCTTACTATATGAGACCAAACCTTCACTCTCCAGCAAATTTTCCAGAAATCTTGGGAGTATGCCAAAGACGTCTACACATGTTTTGTCGACCTCGAAACCACCCGGTTCCTCGCAGGGTCGTCGCCAGTGGGTGGCCAGTGGTGCCCAGACCCCACATTTGAAATCTGTGTTTCCCATTTTATGTTTGGCTCCCTGGTTGCTGCATACATCCAATATTGTATTTAAAAATGTGCCCCCCTTGTGGCTTTTGCCCCCCCTTGCGGTGAAATCCTGGCGATGGGCCTGGTTCCTCGTGAAAAGCTTTGGAGAGTGTTGCAGGAGTACGGTGTTGGCAGCCGCCAGTTACTGGCCATAAAGTATTTGTATTCCTACTCAGAAGTTTATGTCCGTGTCGACGGAGTTAAATCACAACCTTTCACCGTGGGTATTGGTCTCCGACATAGGTGTATGCTTTCACCACTCCTCTTCATTAGTCCATATATGAATTGGATGAATTGGACAAACAGTCACAGCCGAGTCAATAGAGGTGTCACCGTTGGAAGTTGCACGATCAATCGTTTACTTTTTGCGGGCGGTTTGGTACTGCTTGCATCTTCTGAACAGGGTCTTCAGCACGCACTTAATCGTCTTCTGCTGCGTGCGACCAAGCCGGAATGAAAATTAGCCCGACAAAGACCCAAGTAGTGTGCCTCTCCAGAAACCCAACTCAGTCTATGTTGCAAGTAAGCAACAATGCACTGCTGAAGGTCGAGACGTTCAAGTACCTTGGGGTGGTATTCACGAGTGGTCAAAGGCGGAACAATAGATTGATACGCGGATTGATAAAGCAATCGCAGTTCTGCTTGAAATTTATCGCTCTGTGTTCACAAAATGGGACTTTCAAATACCGCAAAGCTGTCAGTTTTTAAATGGGTCTTTGTTCCGATCCTCACATTTGATCATGAATTTTTGGTAATGACTGAAAGAATACTATTCTAATGTGCTATCCTAAGTGCAAGCGGCAGATATGGGATTTTAGCGAAGAGTTAACAGTGTGATAGTTCGCGACAATGTGTGCAACTATCAAGTTCGCATAGCCCTGAATGTCGAGCCACGTCTCTGAATAGAGATATCTCAGCTACGTTGGTTCGAACATATGTTCAGAATGCCCTAGTAAAGATTGGCGGGGCAAGTCCTGTTGGTTACATCCACGAGAAAGCGGCCAAGAGGTCATCCAAAGACCTGGTGGAGTGACTACATCTCCGACCTTGCTTGGTCCCGTCTTGGTGTGAGGGCAACAGAACTATCTGAGATTGCTGAAAACGATGGGGTATTTCGAGTTCTCCGAGGGTTGCTGCTAGCGCGACCCTCCTAGAGGAAGACGGGAATGAAAACGAATGAGTGCATGAAATATTAGATCTACTACTTGCTAACGTAGTTTTTATAAAACTCTTTATAACTTTAAATACATCATTAAAATTTGTTTTGCAACAGGAATATCGAGATATTTGCTTAGCAAAAGGAGACAAAGACATACACAGCTTAGAAATCTGCCAAAGAAACCCTGTTTTCAATCACTGGCCGATCCAAAAACTCATTGAAAATCCTGGATCTTGGATAATGCAGAACTACAAACCAGGTGAGGACCTGATATCATAATCAAATTAGTTTTGATGATTAATTGAAGGCTGTAAATGTTAGCAAAATCAGCAAATAATGAATCAATTTTCAACAATGTTTTGAAAAATATGAAGTAGGGTGATTTATATTTGCAAAATACTTTGCTCATGATTGAACTGTCTGAAGAGATTGTTTCCTGCAAAAGAAGTAACCTGTATTTTTTGCAGCTCCTACTAATTTTCTTAAGAATAATTTACACTTGTTTGGCACTTCTGCAGTAGATTGAAGTTGGAACTGGAGGTGCTTTATCAATTGTAAGATGTACAAAATACTTCCCTGTACCTTTCATTTAAGAAATTGTTTCACATGCAGATAGATGATACAAACCCGCAGGTGGTGAAGTTTCTTATCCGTTCCCTCCATGCAGAATTATAAGAAAAGTAACGCACTACATTCCGCATCGCAAAGTTGGATATATCCCATTTCTCACACGCAATCTTCACAACTCACAACCGCCCTGCCGTGCTTTACTTTATTTGCAGGCACGCACTTGTCTTTTCTAACTGTTTACTTAATAAAACTAATTTCGGATGCTTATATTGGTATGGCCCTGCCTTCCATGTACTACATGGTATACGGAGGATCCGAGTGCGCTTAGTTAGAATAGCTTGTATTCACCCATTCGGGAGATCAGACATGGCGAGGCAGATGGCAACAATTAAGTTTTCCGTTTCAGGAACGCTCATTGTGGAAGACAGTGGAAGGTGTGAATGGGTCTATATCATTAAGTCAGGCCAAGCTAAAGTTGTGAAGTGCTTGAAACCTCGTGAGCCGGAAGAAGACCCTGCTCGCATAAGAAAACTCATTGCAAAGCAAGCACGAGATATGTTGATCAAAGAAATTGAAAACAACAACGTTCAGACTGCAGCCAAATTGAATGGTAGAATTTAAAATAAGTGTTTAAGACCACTTCTCCATATATGTTTTACTACGTGCCTAATTTAATGATTGGTTATGTTTACTTTCATCGCACAGTTTTTGAAATAAATTTGCTGAATTCTTTGGTCATTTGAATATATTTATTTAAAAGTGTAGTTCCTTTGCTAAAACCAATTTTTGCTGTTCTCGTCGATTTTATCAAATGAAATGTTGATCGAAGCCAGCAGACTTGTCAAAATGAAAAAACAAGATATCAACTTGTTTTATGGCAATTTGTTCTATGGCAATTTGAGAGGTAGAAAAAACAAGATATCAACATATGAAATAACGACGATTTATTATTTTAGGCAGTAATCTGGAAGACGATGACCGGTCCGGTCTTGCTCCATCCTCAACATTCTTCACCACTCCACTGTCACGTCCACAAACATTCGACAATCCCGATCCTTCTGTTCAAGCTGCCATTCGAGTAAGTATATAATATCAATTTCCTGCAATAACGGAATCGTGCTTGAAAATATTTGATGCTTATATTTTGCAGAATGTTTGCCTAGGGCAGGAGTGGGCAAACCTTTTCCAGTGAGGGATACATTATTCTACTAACATGTTTTAATATTTTTAATATATTCATGTTTTTAATACTCAAACTTAGTTTATTTTATCAATAGGGTGGTATTTTATTACATCTTTCTTGTGTTTTATATTACCGTATTCCATTTTATTTTTATCAGAGTATTAATATTATCACAGTATGAAAGTCTGTACTCTAAATCTGTATTTGCGTGCTAAATATGCACTTGACTATCATACTGCATGCGTTTCGTGCAGAAGCGACTTGTGATAAGTCAGTGATACTCGATCAGCACATAAAATACTGAAAGTGTGCATTGTGTATATTATACGAATGCCGCAAAAAATGTTCAGCGAGCCACATGTGGGCACACGGGCCGTCGTGTGCCTACACCTGGCCTAGGACTAGATTCTAGAGCAGTGTTTCTCAAACTTTTTTATTCCATTGCCCCCTTTTCACTCTCGACACGTCGTTTTCGCCCCCCCAAGCCTGATAAAGCAAACACAAGGTGGTAAATTTAAGTAATTTTATTTAAAGAACGTATTAAATAGCTGAACCAAGACTGTAAATAGCTGAACTAAGCAATTGTATTACGACGCTAATATTACGTTCAGAATTCTTGTGAAAAAACTCGTAATCCAGGGCTACGAAACCGGAGCTGGGCATTTTGCCCGGAACCGGAGTTCAAAATGCAAATCAGGAGCCGGAGCTCAGTTATAAAATTTAGGACCGGAGCTGGAACTATGGCCATTTGAGAGGTAGCTCCTGCTCAGGGTCCTTTAGATACTAACGGTTTTGCCAGATAGGCTTACGTGGGCTCTTTATAGCATACTAAACGCGACTGTTACGAGTTGCGACACCAGACTGCAACAATGAATCTGCAAGCTTTTGATGTTTCTTTGGTTTAATAATCGCTAAGGCTGTGACATCGTAGCTGGCAGGCGCGGTGTTGTCGGTTGAACAATGGTTCTCAAACACTGATCTTAGAGCCGCATGCAGCTCCAAAGCATCATTTGTGCGGCTTTTAGCAATCTTTCTGTAACAGGTTCTATTTGAATAAGAGCTGATGACGACTACTTCGTAGGCGAAATATATACTCTGTAAGAGCTTGGAGTCTGATTCTTTGCTGGGAAAGGATTTATTTCCTTAGGCAGTGTCTATCAGTAACCCCTCTAATATTTTGTGTAACAGACTTCGTTAGTGCAATAAAACAAAATGTGTCATTTGACATGCGAAAAAAATTTTTAGTACGGCCCTCTAACAAACTTGTAGGTCTGGATTTGGCTCCCTTCAGCGAAATGATTGAGAACCACTGTTGTAGAAGTAAAAAAACGTAACTACCACAGNATCTTACTTTCTAGTCAGAATGATCAAACTAGGTCTGTAGTAGTGTAGCNATCTAAAAAGAACTGAGTTATAATGAGTAGGTATATAATAAAATATCCAAAGTTTTTGTAGCTGTGTAGTCATGCTGTTAGCAGGGAGTGTGATTAAGATATGATACCACTGCAGATTTAAGCGTAAAATGCACGCCATTTGTAAAATAGGCACGCCATTGTAAAAGAGGAATTTTTATTAGAAACCATTAGGTTTACCAGCAAAGTTTCCCAGATTATTGGCAAAGTTCACGAGGAAACATTACATGTACAAACAGGAGCGTAACATGGAAGCTGTAAATAATTGGTAGCAAACCAGCATCGCTTTGCTTATCAGTACATTATCAGGAGGGTATAACACTCAGTGTAAACAAATGTAGACTTCTCCTGAAGTTTTCATCTGTAGAAAAAATCTGTTTTCAGCACGGTAACCATTAGTCTTATTTTCTCCTGTGCTTTACTTTGCGATTCATCACTGCTTATTTTGAGTGTAAAGGATAAGAAATGAGAAGTTTTCAGCTATTTTTAAAAAGTAAAATGTTAATTTCTTCTCATACTATTTCTTTGAACAAAGGGCTTTCAAACACATCTTTGCATTTGTCTTAATGCAAATGTGTGCGTGTTTGAAAGAACACATGAAAGTCCACTATGTGTTTTGCGCTCTTTGCATGGTTTGCCCGGGCAGCACTGTTACCTGGAATCGCCAAGGCTGCAACAAGCAAAGCATGCAACAAGTGCAAAACACTTGGTCAGTTGGGACTGGTCTGCTTTTAAATGCTCTGACACAAATATATTTTTCAAAAGAACCATTTTCTTGATTTCGGTCGTAAGAAATAACAAACGGTCCTCAGGCATTGACGGCAAAACCAGCGACTGCCTTTCCAGACATTGTTTGCATTACCGTTATCTTGAGTTACGTTTCTGCTATTAACTGTTCTCTGAATCGTCTGAATCTGTGATTGTTGTTTTTTCGCTGAGTTCCTCATGGTAACAGCCCTGCTTGTAAAAAACTACCAGATTAAATTACTCAAAAGGTTTGGTGTATTCTCTTAGTTTTGTCCACTTGATTTGATTCATTTTCTATTCAACTTGAGGCACACCAAGTCAATAAAATATTAATGTGTGAAAACGACCAGAAGACGGAGCCATGAAAAAAAAGAGCTCCGGAGCCACACTCATGAAAACAAACATTTCCGGTGGTGGAGCCAGAACTGTGTCATTTTTACGACGGGCTCCGCAGCCCTGAATAATCAACGCTGTAACCGGGCACATAGACGATCCAGAGTAAAAATTTAACAGATAAATTATGTAGCAATAACCTTCAACGATTATATCATAGTAAAAAAAAATTTGCAAGAAACTAACAAGTCATAATGTTAGGCTAGTGAAGTTAACTCAGTGATCGATTAGTGGTTGAGAATTTTCGCCCCCTTTATGTTGTTTCGCCCCCCTGTCGCCCCCTTTGGATTTTTCGCCCCCTTGCCATTCAAAATCGCCCCCAAGGCGGCGATTCCGCCCACTTTGAGAAACACTGTTCTAGAGCTACCCAATAAGGTTCCGCGTAGAACCTGCTGCGTAAGTTTTATTGGGGATAATTTATGTTTTTCTGCGTTTGCGTTTGTGAGCGCGGTTGCTGGAAATTTGTGTATGTTGTGCTGTTTGTATAAAAACTTGACTGATTGTAGAATCCCACCAAGAATACATCATAGAAAAACAGAGAAAAAGACTTCAACGCAGGTGCATAGAAAAGTTTTTGTTAGCTTGCAGAGTCTCTGCCAAACAAATCGTGAACACTAAGAGGACTCTCTTAAATGTAAAAGTGATACATATATCGCTAAACGAACAACGAAAACTAACAACGGAATATCGGCCACAACGCTAAACGAAAACTTTTCCGCACAGGAGGCATCCAGAGCGCAAACAGCTCCAACCGCTGGCAATTATCCCTTTCTGTCTTCGCTGTATGGAAGGAATCTTGACGAGGTTGCTTACGTGGCATTGGAAGTTCTCGGGCCAGGCGACAGTTTTGTCAGTAATTGTTGAATTTAGCCGTTGTTTTTTCTTAGACATGCTGAAGGTTTATTAGTGTTCAGAATAAATGATCTTTGACTGCGGAAACTAAAAGCCGAGATGGCATGAAGTATATATTAATTAATTTAACCAATGTGAATAGGAAGTGTGTTTCATCAAAGATTTGATTGTTACACGCTATCGCAGGACCAAATATTTTCAAAAGGATGTACATATTTGTATAAACAAACGATAGCATTAGAAACTCCATCTCTATGTAAACAGGTACGTCTCTACACCGAATTCTCAATGTTTGTACACCGGAAAATTTGCAGATTGAGCAAGTTTCTGAAACGTAATTTAATTTAAAATAATTCATGCGAAAAGCGGTCAATACGCTTTGGACAGACGTAAAATTACTTTCTTACTCATGTCATGTCAGAGCCTATGAGCATCGTGATACGAAGCACCTTCATCAATGAAGAGAAGGTTTGCCTGATCCATTTTAACACATAGATGCAATCAAAATTCTAATTACTTTCGAAATTGACAGCGAATGAAATCATGAACAAAAATTGAAATAAAACTTTTACAGGGTTTTCTCGCCGTTCTTCCAAAAGAACAACGTGGAACAAGCGTAAGTTTGATAAGCTGCGGAGCGGAAGTTATTCAGATCAAGAAAAAATTTTTCCAAAAGTTTGCTGACGAAACCGCGTACAGCCTTATCAATATGAAGGTAATTTTTTATTTTAGTGTTTGTTTCAGACACATGGTCCATATCAAAGAGACAGTCAGTAGAACGCAAGGGTGCAAAGATTGGGTGCAACAAGATTATTAAACACAACGCTCCACAGGGTAGGCTTTGGTTGGTACACGCGTTCTATACTGGAGAGAAACAAGCACTGAAGCAAAGCAACAACAGCATCTACAGTATTACTTCCGAACATTGTCATATATAAGTGTTAGATAATGAAAAATTAGAGATTTGTGAAATGCGTCAGAGAGATTACTTGAGCGGATGAAAAGATGGAGGAAGATGCACATCATTGAACGAAGACATACAGGTTGTTTCTAATCAAGGCATCAGATGTCGTGACGAAATGCGTAAGTTGATGTGGGCGGAAACTTGCATTCCTGGGATGTAACGCACAATACGAGGCATTATTGTAGGAAACGCCGATGCGTTTAATACCAAACTATGTGCGCTTCTATCATAACAACAGGCATGCATTGGCATGCAGCAGTGTTTTTAATTGCAGTAGAGCACTGAGCAAAGATGCCTCTGAGCTTGTTTGCTGCACAATAGAGTGATTTCACTTGTCTCTGAGCGTCACTGTCATTCAGGAGTGACATTCCCGAAAGTACAAAAGCGAGTATAAATGAAACTGAGAAAAAATCGCTGATCGAAACTCGAACCACGTCTATGCAATATGCATATTTCAGTATGGAGTGGCCATTGACAAAATTTGTTTTGTTTGGATGGATATGCTTCGAGCGATTCGCTCAAAATTATCAAATTAGCTCCTCGTACACGGTACACCTCATTATTGTTGTTATGGTCATGGTTTTCCACCAAACCACTGCTTGACGCTTGCTTCATTTCAATGACAAATGGAGTTTCAGTTATCCCATACTAACTTTAAACATCCCGAAGTAACGTCAAGTTGATTTTACCTGTGTTTCCTAAACGTGTTTGTTATAATCTCTTACGGGTTGTGCTCTTTTCTTGACCTTTTCAAAAATATGTTTCAAGATTGGCATTCAATGTTTATTGTTTTCAAAATTTTTCAGCTAGTCTTTTTTCTCCTTTTTTCCATTTTGAAAATCCAAGTTCTTATTAGCAAGATTGCTAATTTGTCAGTCTTAAAAATCTCAACATCCTTATGGTTTTTAGTGGATCCTGTCAGCACCGTTGGGCTCACACTGATATCTGACCAAAGTATGTCCACGATATAATCATGTCGCTAGTCCGTTTTCGTGTTCAAAGCCTCTGTCCAGTTGATGATGCGAGCAAGACAAACCCCGCCATTACTGCGTGATCGATCCATTGTTATGTGGTTCTTCCTGCAACGATGTATATCTCAACGTTTTAAGGCAGGGGCTCCCAACCTTTCTCTTACCATGTACCCCTTCAGCATTCCGAGAGGTGAGCATGTACCCCTTCAGCATTTCAACAAATAAGCATGTACCCCTTCAGCATGTTGACAGATGAAAAGGCACCCCTAAAATTTCCTATGACAAAATATATTATCATGTTCATTCATAGACATATTTAACAATAAGCATATAATGAATTTTGGAAATAATACTCAGTGAGTTGAGTTGTGTTGAGTTTATTTGGCGATAATTAATATTCAGCTAGAAAAAACACAAATCAGTGCAAGGACGCCAGGGCATTGAATGAACCGGAAGGTTGTCGAGTCGATGCCCCTC
>JGI24158J21664_10007130_pt1 | contig 14817 bp, 8 predicted proteins | sample Ectturendosymbi3_FD_21664 | JGI IMG/M metagenome (IMG submission 21664) | reverse complement strand
TTTGGTTGATTTTGAAATGGTGGTTTTCAGAATGCACCGTACGTTTTTTGTATTTTTAAAATGTACAATACAGGGTGGGTCAAAAATAGACGTGCTCTTGATTGCTTTTTTACATTTATGGCTGAAATTTTGCAAGGGTATTAACAAATACTGGATCGTTCCGGTAAGAAAATTATTCTACTTTCACCACTGTATGCAGGAGATAACTTTCAGCCAGCAAAATGTAAACGGTAAATTAGAAGCGCTTTAGCCTGCTTTCAGTATTTCCCAAATGCATGATAAGCTGGTTTGTTCTACGACAGCCCCGTAATGGGAGTTGTTTAGGGTTGCAAGATGGCCGGTATTTCACCGGCCTGGCCGGTATTTTACTGCTAATTTAGCAGAGGCCGGTAACAGGCCGGTAATTTGAAAATCAGTGCCTGAAGCCGGTATCTTGAAAATAAATAATTTTCCGTAACTTCACAAAGAACTAACGCAGAATTTCTCAAATTGTATTGACTCTAGTAGTGAATCTTGTCAGGACAGTTCTTTCAACAAAGTTTATTTGCTGCTGTTGACGCAATCCTTGGTGCGATTGACACGTCACACACACACGGAAATGGGATAGCCAGCCAAAACACGGGGAAATTAATAATTGTGGCTTAGCAATACTGACTGCCTCCCTGTTTTCCATGTGCCGCTTGCGAAATACGACACAGCTTAGATCTGGCACTGCTGAGAAATCAAAATAGCCGGTATTTTTACAAAACGCATCTGGCAACCCTAGAGTTGTTGATGACGACACATACCAGGGTTGCTCGGATCGTGCGTGAAATTTAGTCAGACCGCGGTCGTGGTGGTGAACGATTCAGTTCGACGATAAGAAACAACTGTAGAAATGGGAAGATTGATCTATCATGCATTCCAGTGTGATGTAGAACTGGGTTATATTACTGTCGGCAGATTGTTGCTTGTCCCGGGAGCAAGATGTTTGTGAAAGTATTAAGAATTGTTGACAGTTAATTTATCCGAAATTATCCTGACTGCAGTTGCGTGTTCTGCTGCCTTGTGTATATGACTTCGAAGCATCTTACGTGACTGGGTCGTGGCTTCAGTTTTAAGTCTGCCCACATATATCCTTCAACCTCATAGAACACAAACCTTGGAGTGGAGCGCTCTGCACTCGCAGTAATGCAGTCCCTCTTCGCCCTATTTTATATAACTATTAGCAGGGCCGGGGCTAGATTGTTTGGGGCTCCCCAAGCCAGGACCTTGGGGCCCCACTTCTTCAATGCACAAGGCGCTGCGCAGAACGCCAAAAATTAATTACTGGAGATAGGTGGGAAATTACTAATGCACCCTTTGAAAAAGGTCTGGTTCACATGGAAGGCCGTTGCATAGCAGAGCAAAAGACACCTTCTAACGTCAAAGGAGCGTTTGCCTTTGTGTAAATTTTTCGTAAAACGTGTCACCAGCACATAAATATGATCCGCCAGCACATAAACTTAGAAAGTAAAACACACTCACCAACACATAAACACGATCCGCCATCCCGAAAGAAGTGATCTCATTCAGCGGGAAGTTTGATTGAAGTACAGGTGCTAACCTGGAATTTTTGGTTAATTCAGAGAGGAAGGTTGTGCCTGCAAAATTTTTTGAAGAAGCCCAAGTGCATTTTTTGAAGTGAAAAGCAACGAGACTTCATTCATAATCGCAGCAAATAGTTTTTTTATTTTGAAAAAGAACTTTTTCAAAACTTCAGGGCCAAAGCAGTTCCTACAGCCACGACAGATGTAAGGCTGAAAAAGTCCTGAGTTTACGTACAGAAATTGGCAATCGACCTCGTACAAGAAATTACATCTGCACAACAGCACTTATTGTGTTTACACGCTTTTCGCTGCTGTTGTTGATCCCTGGGGAAATTTTTATGAAAGCCAGGACAGACCGCTTATTAGTAGGCTATGTTTGTTTTCACTAAATGTTGCTTTTAGTCTCGAACGGCAAAACACTACAAGTGCGCAACAACGCCCGCGAAAGTGTAAAACTACTTTCACGGATGAAAAAAATAAGCCATTTAATAAAATTTTTTTTAGCACATTATTTTGCGCTTGCAGTAGACAACTTAGCTGCAACTGCAGGAAACGTGCAAGAGTTGGCAAAAGAAAGCAACAGCGTCAAGAAAGGTATTTTGCCAGCTATACTTGCCTCCTGCATTTCATTCTTGCCCACGTACCAGTCAGGGGTGGAGGAACCGGGGACCGCATGTGCCTAGGCCCCCATTTTTCTGGAGGTGCCTGGACCTCACTTTCAAATTTCGAATTTTGCTTAAACAAGCCGACAAAGGTTAGTTACATCGTATTTCAATGCTTGTGACGTCACAGTTGCCAATTCAAACTACAACAACTTTCCATAGTTTTTTGACGTGTACTTGTGCTCCCCAATTTGAAAGAGGTGTCTCCCACTCTGGTACCGGTAACAGCATATCAAATTCGATAATTTCAAATCTTATTGATTTTCAAGAGGTTAAATTATGTTAATGTTAACGTCTTACAAAAATTTAAGAAATACTATTGGGGAAACTCGAACAGTATAAAGCTGCGAAATACTGCTTCCTTCCATCACAAACAAAATGTTTTTAGATGTCTTTTCACATTTTTCAGAATAAAATTTCCTACTCTGATCCATGAATCAAACTTAAGTTATTGCTTACAACACAAATATTGTCACTTCCATGATGTAGTTCTTTTCCTGATTCGCAGCCCTTGCACCGAGAACAGCTGTTGACGTTTCTCGGTAACTAATGTTAATTTGCAACTGGGCAAATATTTGTGCGGTTTTGCTGGCAGAGCAGGTAGTATAAACTTTAAAACCTTTGAGTATAAACTTAAAAACTTTTCTCTTGATTGCACTTGAAATCAAAGTTTTGTTGCAGTCTCAAAAACACTAGTTTAACTCAAATGTACTGGAAAGTTTGAAAGAATTGAAAAAATTAATTTCACACTTAGACTTGAACTTCAGTGTTGTTTTCTGAATGTTAGGCTTTTCTCACTTGTCTTCTCACTAGCGCCGTTGTGTGGATCGCTCAACAAGGCTCACAGACCAGAAGTAACCGGAATCATATTTTCAGACTCCGACTCTACTCCTGTTCCAAAATTTTCGAATCCGGTTCCGGGTCTGTGTCCGAAATTTTTTCAAATTTGAGAATCCGACTCCTGTTCAAACCTCGGCTACCATCGTTGCAACCGAAATACAAAAATTTTTTTGTTAAGAAATTACAGTTATAAAGACCATGCAGACACCTGCTACTGAAAATAAAAATGACTCCGGATCTAGGTTTGGTTTTTAACAGATTTTTTACTCCAGTTCCGGATCCGGCTACAAGAAAAAACATAGCATCATTCCGGAGCCGACTCCAGCACTCCGGATCCGTGGCCACCTCTGTCACAGACCTGTAGTATTTTATGGTAAGAGCATCTCCTTGAGGAGCAGCTTTGAGTTTGAAGTGGTAGTTTTGCTCGTCATTGAGATCTGTGATTGATATCTGTGACCCATCTCCTTTCATGTCGAGAGGAATGCGACACTCCAGATCAACCTACGTGAAATAAACCTTGTGTCATCATAATCCTTCCATTAAATTTTGTGCAGGCTAAATGTGCAACTTGCAACCGGACGACGTCAATCACGAAAAAATTTAATTACTTATGAAACAAAGGTTACAACCCCAAGAGGAAACTTTCCGAAGTTATTTGGGAACTAAAAATGGCCCTGAATGGGCTAATGGTGAAAAAGTGCAAGCATGCTAGTGTAGTTCAGGAACAATACAACATCTAGCTTATGAAACAGACAAATCGTACTAAGGCGTCCACGCCAAGGTATTAACAAGGAAAGAAGTGAAAATATGTCAACATGTAGGCACTGAGCTCAATTTGAGTTAACCAACACGTTGCAGCACAAAGAAGAGACGCAACCAATAAGAATTTTACACAGTGGACCTCAAGACGGGAAATCAACCAACCAAAAACTGTGGCAGTAACACAGAGACTATTGCAGTTAACTTAGCAGGGTGAAAAGAATCTGATTTTTCTAGGAAATGATGCATTCTAACATTTTTTGCGTTAATTAACTGTTATTTTAGGTTTATGTTTTGAACTCCCTGTTTACCACGTTTTCGCTTGGTGAAGGACTATAGCCACTATTTTCCACTTCGTGAAATCAACTACAAAACAATGTTCTCCAGAGAATTTGCATCAGGTGCGAATTAAAGAAAAGTGTCTTTTTATCCACGCGTCACAAGCAAACAGCGGGTAGTGAAAATGTACACTTCCAACATTTGACAAAAACGGGGACATTTAGTCCAGGTCGTCGACGAATCGTTGAACTGTTTTCAAGTCAAACTTTTTTGAAAACTCTTGCAGCCTTTTCTTGTACCAGATTTTTCTGTCGCCTAGACCTTTTTTTTTAATAATTCGGAGCCCTGTTTTGATCGAAAAAGACCGTAAATCTTTTTTGCTCATGAGACGCGTAGAAGTTTCACTCAAAGAGAGTACGAGTTGAAACACAAGGATATTAGCATATTTATTTTGTTGTCTCTTTCAAATCTGAAATGCAACCACTCGTTGCGCTAAATTCCCCCATCGTAAAACAATATCGTGAGATTTTTGGAAGATTTCGAAGTGGAGTGGAATTTTTCAGATTTAGTTTTCGTATCAGGCTTGTATGCGAAAAACAGCGATGAAGTTTGTATTCCCTCCCAGCAGCAACACATGAGACTCTGGATCTCTAATTTCCACAACTTAGATTTTTCAAAGCTTGTTTTGCCAATCGTTACGAAATACACGTGAGTGGCTTGCAGCTCCCGATTTATTGAAACAACGCGAAAGAAATGCTGTGCGTAAAAGCACTGAAACATATGAAAACAAACAGACAGTTTTATGGAAACGGTGACTCAAAGACGAGTTTTTCATTTCTTTGCAATGGATTGCGGCCACACCATTCTCAATGTTTGCATATTGGATGGGTGATTATTGCCTCATAAGAGCAGCTTCTTGCTGCGCGAATATATCGTCATTTTTTTCACTGTGGTTGATTTTTCGAGCGAAAAAACTCCTTGGTTTCACTATAGAATGCGTAAAAAATGAAACCTCATCTTGTTTATACTTCAGTCATGTCGCTACCATAGGTTCACTATATCAAGTTGACCGTGATTGCTAATATAGAGCTTACAGTGTCATTACATTAGGGTTTGCAGTCATATGTAATTGCAGTACAGTATCTGGGTTTACGGTGATGTAAAGATTCTCAGTTGTTCACATTACTACTTAATTTTCCCCACAGCTGGTCTCTCCAAAATCTGCATACAAAAATTTTTTAAAGCAAAAACTTGTTTACAAAACAGTATTGTTCAACTATTATAGATTTACATTTGCCAAAAAGTGACAAGTCTAAAGTATTTAAGTAATCATACAATCATCCACCCGGAAAGTTTCACAACCACTTCAAAGCAAAGTCATCCAGTTTATTCTTAGTAGTCACTAAATTTATGGAAACACCACTTCAGTGTATGCTCCCATAAAGTGAAAACATGTACTGATTAATCTGCGCCAGTGGAATCGACTATCATCTCAAAATATGAGAATGTAGCACGTTTCATTCCTCCTTCATGCAGTGGATACACTTAGATATGATATAAGCCTTCACAATGAGTTTAATCGCCAATTTCCAATAAGTTATAGTTTGGACAATTTGCAATCATGCAATTACTTAAAAATGACGGTATTGAATGCTGAAAGATGCTAAAACGTGAGAAAAAGTTCGATCTGATCTGAATTACACTTTTTGTTTGGATGACGTGAAGTTTCGTGAAATATAGTGGATTAAAATTTATATGATTTTGGTTAAATTCATAGAATCAAACGTAAGATGCAATTTAAATATGTTCTCAACACAAAGCACCACAGGATTTTAAGGTTTTCTACATCATTCTTAATATTCAAAATAATCACATATTCGACTAATATACTTTTCTGAAAAGCACACGTGAAACACAAATGTTTTGTTTTTTGGAAATGAACTATTGAAAACTACTTTATCGGATGAAAAAATATTTACTGTAAAAGAAACTCTACTTTAAGTTTTGTACTTTTTCGAATGACAAGATGTCGGTCACTTTCACGGATAAAATAAAAAATATCTAGTTTCATGTTCTCCCGACAAAAGAATGTTACGTGAATAAAACAAAAACCAATCAAGTTTAAACTGATTACACAGTTCCTAATCAAAACGTGCTTCATTCTTGTTGAATGTTCTTGCAGAATTTCGTGAAATTGTGAACTCCTATATTGATGAAAACCCAACTTCTTATAAGCCGGTTTGCAGGTGCATGTTCTGCGCAGAAATGTATCTATTCGTTGTGAAATCACTAGTGTTGGTGTACGTGAAAAATTGTTGTGATCCGTCGTGACATTTGACATTCTGCATTAAAAGGAAAGAGAAAGCTTGGAAAAATTTACTATGTGACGGGGAACCACTGCAGGGCATCAGCTCCATGTTTAATGTCACAAAATTTCAAAATGGAAAAATCTATATAGATAACAAAGTATGACCCAGTTTTCTTCTTCTTCTTTCGTAATTCCAATGGTCCAATTTCTGACAAGGTTGAGCTCCTACCTTGAAGTTTCCGTGGCGTCGAGTTATCAGGAAATCCGGTTCTTCTCCTTGGGATTGATCAAGCGCGTCTTTATTCAACTGTAAGAAGTTGCTGTATATGGCGGTGTTGTTTAACATCTGAAAAAGTGGTATGGGTTCAATTGCCGCTCGTCAAGAGTGTTTACTAAAGGAAAAATAAATATCGTGTGCAACAATCTGCAAATTGCCATAAAAGGGATTATGTCACCACGCACTCTTCCTAATTTCTATTATTTAGGCAAAGCTCTCAGCTGCAGCTGCTTTCACACAACAACGAAGTCCTGGGATCACTTGTCGTTCGTGACATTAAAAGGTCAAACTTTTCCATTTAGTCGTTCAAATTCCAAGCTAGGCATGTTCCGATTAAAGGGCAATGAAACAATATGATGCCAAGGTAGTGCATGAAAGAAATTGCAAACGATTATTTGCTTAAATCTTTTCCACGCTTGTTAATTTGCCGACCATCGAAGATTTAAAGTGAATTCCCCTTTGACTTCCATAAGTTTGTTCCCATTATTTCCCGCTTGGACTATTTTTTTATTTCCGTAATTACTTTCTTCAAATAATGATCATGGTTGCGATGGAAGAGCTGCGAGGAATATCCAGAACGCAAAGATTAAGTCAACTCTGACCAGGACTTGTAAAAACTCAGTCGTGGCGTGGCGCTACAAGACCGCTTTTCTTATAAAGCACCATCAAAATACTATCTCCAAAAAAACTGCGATGGCGTGGCTTTTGTTCGTTGCTTGTGCTTTTGTTAAATTCATGATGCATTCAAGTTACATTTAGTAATTTTTGTTTCAGAATAATCGGAAGAGTCTTTTGTATTAAATTTATTGTGTTAATATCCATCTCGTGATAGTGAGCAAAGTTTTTACATAGGAAGCATTAGCAGTTAATTGACAAACGTGGGAAGTAAGCTGCGGGAAGGACGATTAACGCAGTTTGCCACTGCTGCGTTAGCCTGCGGTACCGGCCAGAAAGACGGCCTGCGTTATAAACGCGGTGTATGAAGGGAAATATAACAGGATGGTCCAAAAAGATGAATTCACTGTATTATCGCTATAATTTCAAATCATGTGTTAACCCAGCCTTCCATCTTTCAGGTGAATCATAACTAGAGTTTGAATCAAGGAGCAAGATATTCCGTGTAAGAGATGATCAAGAGTGTAAATGTTTATTTGGCGACAAAATCAGTTGTCAAAACTCAAACCACAATTTCGGAGGGCTTTGCTGGAAGAAACGCTTCAGTCAGACTCGCAATAAAGTGACTGCTGGAAAATTTAGGGAGAGGAAAAGTGTGCAGGAACCATTAAAGCTCGCAATGGCTAGCAACGGTCGGTCAGGACAGAAAATTACATCGTCATTGTTGGACAATTATTCAAACTTGAAGAAGGATTGAAAATGCGTACTTATCGGGGAAATCGATTTCCTAGTAAATTGCTTTGTGAGCTCATTCGGCTGTTTCGCCATTGTGGTACTTCAAAACTTTAGTGTTGATAATTGCAATCAGAATCCTCGCAGAGTTATGAAAGCACAGATTGGCAGACAGATTCCTCGAATGTCCCTACTTCACTTGTCAAGAAATATGTATTTGTTTTTTTTTCGAAACTTAGTGACTAAACTAGGAAATCAAATTGACAAAAACCTCAGATTGATGAACCTTGACTTCTGTGTGACGTAGACCTACCATACGTCCCGGTTTAAACGTCTGTCCCGGTGTCCTGTCCCGGTTAGTAAAATGTCCCGGAATTTCACTTCAGTGAAATTTTCAAAATGAACTCCAGCCTGATGATGCATTGTTTTGAAATAATTCCGCTCAATGGCCATTTGTAAAATTGGGGGCTTATTGTTGCGTCAATAAGACAAAATTTAATCTCAGTACAATACTTTAAATGTGTTCTCAGACAATCTTAAAGCAAATAAATAAGGTATAAAATTTGCCAAGCTCAGGCCTTCGGCTGCTCGTCAGGTTATGTCATTCATGGTTTTGAATTTGTCCCGGGTTAAGCCTAAGAACTTATGGTAAGTCTTGTGTGACGTATCCGTTTTCCGATGCGTCCTAGGCCCACCACTTACATTTTGACATTATCACTCAATTTTCAAAGTAATCTTGAACTGTAGGCCACTCTGACGTACTTCCGTTTTTGTACCACAGGCCTCGAAAGGGATGACGCAAGGTCGCCGTCGTCTGCGATATCTGTTGTGGCGACTTGACCAGTGGTAGAACTGGCATGTGCACTTCGAAAGAGGTTTAGGTTGTCGCGTCCACAGCATTTGCGAGTAAACCTTCACTGGCAAATAATCCTTGTTGCAGGAGGCGACGAAGGAAGTTGCGTTGCATTCCACAGAGCAAGGTTCTGCGAAGTCGTTTTCAGGAACAACGGTATGGATTGAGTGCACTTTTGTTCCAACAACACTTTTAGCAATATAACAACAGCAACGCTCACCTTTGTAAATTTCGCAGTGCTTTCCTTGGTACGATGGGCGACAAGTACAAGTGTAGGTATCTCCCACAACCAAGCAAGTACCTCTGTTTCTGCATGGCTGGTTTAAAGAAATTGTTATTGTCACCAATCAGTCATTTTGTGGTTGTGAAGTGAACATTTAGTCTGTGGTGCCACGGTCATGACGAAAACCGCCTTGGCTATTCTTCCGCTTAGGTTTCGCAGCATCTCATTTAAAGATGCTTGGCATACACCTCTCCAAGAAGGATATGCCCACATGATTAGTTCTAGTCGAACAAGACAATTCGTGGTTTTCTAAGCGCTTATTTATATTTTGTGATTCAAAAGAAAATAGTGCTGCGCTTAGTGGCCTTCTGACATTGGATCAAAATCGGGAAAGTTATCAAATAAATCACTCGCCAAGTCTGGCAAAGTATATAACAATGAAAGCAAAATTTGACAGACTTGCACAAATATTGAAGCAGAAAGTGGATGGAATACAAATCAAGGAAACTCTATATGATAGCGAAATAAATCAGTTTCATTAAAACAAGCCTCAGCTGAAACAATCCATCAGCATGCAAACTTATTTGTATTCAGACTTGAAATTCTTGAAGTGGGGCAGCAAATGAGAAAAGGAAATATTTTTATATTTGCAGTCTCAGAAAAACTCAGTGATGGGATGCGACAAACTACGATTGCTATTTATCTATAGAAGCAAAATACAATTGAAGCTAAAATTTTGAAATCAGTAAATGTAAAGCATCTTACACCGAAATATTTAAAATGACAGCGAATTAAGCTATGAAGTGAGCATGAGACAGAAATAAGTTTTTGAGAAAATTCGTGATTGACTTAGATCACTTAAAATACCGTTAATAACTTAAAATAAGAAAAGGTTGCAAATTGTTCAAACAATAAAAATATTTCAAGTATGTTTTAAAAAATAAAAGATGTTACTACATATTACCAAACTGGTGTACACCGGTGTTTCAAATCACAAAATCGAATACCATATGACGCTCAACACAAAACCCCACATTTTTCCACAGATAAATAGAAATTAGTAAACATGAGCAAATGCGAAAAAATGTCATATTATAGACCAAGTAATGTTAGTGGCCAACATCATGCACCACAACAGTGATAGGGGCATTCCAAGGGGAAATGAAGCATTTGTCGGAAATCTACTACAATAGAAGAACTGACCGAATAAAGGCATGGGTTTGACTTTTCGCATCGTTTCCCAGTCCGTCCACTCGAACACGAGCAATAAAATCCAACCTGCGTGTCGTAACAACCTCCGCCATTGCATGGGTTGCTCAGTGTTGTGCATTCATTTTGAAGATCTAAGACAAAACAAGTGTACAATTTTACAACATTTTGCTAGAACCTAACATAAATAAGATTCACATAAGATTCAAGATTCACAATGTTGGGACCCCAAATCTCTGGACAAAAACGTTTAGCACTATGAATATAATGCATGCAGTTGACGTCATCATGTTCAATCATCCGTAGTATGATTATTATCAACAATCATGGTAATTCAGTTCACACAGTAAATCCGTAGGCTACACTGTGCTTATAGGTAATCCAATGATAATGTCTACTTTTCTTATTTAATCCCTGGCTTTATGCTTAGGGTTTTCAAAAGCAATTTAACCACGGAATTTTACAACTACATTATCTTTTATCACAAAATAATGAGGGAAAAAGATGTTGTGTCCTCCTTGTCCAAAGGTTTGGGGGACATGTCACCCCCGTCCCCTCTAAAACTAGTCCCTGCCTAAATGTCAGTACCAACCCTGCTCTAATGTCCCTCCCAAGACCTCATATGGACTGGGCTCAATCGCCTTCGTACATGTACACATGGAGTCTGGCTCTCTCAGCGGCCTGCAATTGTGGTCCTGAGGAACAATTTGCAGGTCATATGTCCTGGAGTGACCATACATCGACTTCTTAAAGGGTATGTGGTCAAGCGCAGTTCTATTCAACCTTTTTTGTAATGGTGCACCCTTAAAGATGTTTTGACGAACTCATGCACCCTATGTATTTAAAAGGTAAACCGATATGAAAAGCGATATGAAAATCATCCTGCAAAGAGACTATTACACTAGTATTACATAAAACACACAACAAAATCGAGGAAATAATCTGTTTAGTGTGACATGTTTGTAATGTACACTTGAGGACCTCATGTAGGGGTACACCCCACGCATATTTTGGTGCACCCTAGTGTGCACCGTGCACACCGAAGCTGGTCTAGAGGATTTATATTATGAAACTATAAGCTGGTGTCTCAATGCATGCCTCGAAGTCTAACTCGGTTGAGTGTTATGAGCACAACATCTGATTAAACGACATGACGACGAGTAACGTTTACAGCACAAAGCATAACGACTCGGTCATAAGAAACAGCGAATGTTCCTATTCCTAATAAAAGACCGAAAGGGTTGAACAAATGACCTATGGAAGTTCATTTGGTACGTAACTAATTTATAAACCATTGTTATTACTGTATTTGCAGTCAAAGGATTAGTGCACAATTGCAGTTGGCTTATTAATGCTGACATTGATTCAGAAGTTGCGCACTGTTAACAATACGAGGTATAGTTGGAGTATTCTTACTCTCGTTTCTCTTATGTTTCAGAAATTACACTTTACGATTAATTGCCATTCCTTTCATGTTTCTTGATAGATTTTGCCAACTAATGTTTGCTCAGCTTTCCTTCTTGTGAGGCAATATTCCTTGGAAACAAGATGCACGAACGTGGTTCCACAGAATTCGCAAAATGCAGAATAGGCAAAAAATTGTCAAATGAACGTTGAAAACCTTGTCAATGTTTAACACCCCAAGTCAATAGACTGCGAAAATGCTAGCGTCGCTACACTTTCAATGAACGAAGAAAAGCTTATAGTTGTCGTGAAATTCCAACGTGGCAATACTTAAGTTTTTTCTGCTTATGAATAGAAATTAGGTACAACTCACCTTCCTCCATAATGCAAACCGTCTGTCCGTTAGGAATGTGACTCGAGCACTCGCAACGTGGCGATCCTNTCGGGGGGACGACGCATCCGATTCCTCTGCCCCAACAATTCTGCGAAAAGCGGAGAATTTTGCATCATCGATGAGCTTGAGAAGAAGCATTGCCGAAAAAACAGCTTTCAAATCCAGTTATGAAATAGTGGAAATGGGATAACATACGCAGATTAAGGGAGAAAACCTTTAAGGGAAAGAAAATTAAAGACCGTGAACATGCAGAAATACCAGAAATACTAGCTAATCTTAATTTAACAATAACCAAGGTAAAATTAATTAAAGCGCAGAAAAGATGATATAGTTTGCCTCGCTGTTCACTTTGCTGTGGTTGTCTGCGTTCATTCCAATAAACTCTTTCGTTGGGTTCCTTCCCCGAGTAACGTTGGTTAACGTTCGGCCTCATTGTTCATTTTCCGGGATTTTGAAATCTGGTTAGATTAAATTTTGCACTGTGCGAAAATTATTGCCACCCTTTGGCTTTTTTTCAAAACGTTTTTGCAAGGTTGGGTTAGAACAATCTATTTTTCTGTAAGGAAAAGTCGCAACACCTTCGTTAGCCTCAGTTGTGAACTTGCACGTCATTGCAGACAGGCCATTCAAAGCTGTAGTCAGTCCTTTTTTCAGCTCTGAGTTAAATTCTGAAAGTTTCGTATGGCAATTGATTTCTTCATTTCGGAAGGTCATCGATGAATTTCGCGGAAGTGTAGTCGTAATCAACCTCGTTTCTGGTCGGTACTTCACAGATACTTTTTGAACGATGCTTTTCTTCCAGCATGTTCGCAAGAAATGGCCATTTTCCCTCTTGGTTAGTACTGTATATCTTTCTGGTTTAGTTATTTCACTGCTGTTGAGAACTGCAGCATTGTGTTTTTTTACCACAAGTGCTATTTTACCCATGCAACTGCAGATTAACATCAAGGTGTGTTTTGGGTAAAAGTTTCTTTATACCAATTGACGGAAAGAAGAGTTTTCTATTTTTTAAACAGGTTTTTCCAAATTTTGTTTTTACGCATTTTCGACATAAAGGACAACTTGAAAAACGATTTTCCACTAGCATTTCCTTTTTGTGCAGTTTTCTGAATGTTTGAATGAAACCGAAGCATGTATTTTTGGTCCTTTTCCTGAAAGGCTTGGTCGTATAAAGCTTTTGTTTTGTTAAACTCTTCTTTGCTGCACGTGAGTCCGGATATTCGCACCTTTGCAATCATTGGTAGATCTTTAATTGTCGTTAGAGGTTGGTTTGCTTTCGCGCTGATGTGCTGTAGAGCGACGGATTGCCTTGTTGTCTGAATGGATAGAAACTTCTGCTGTCTAGGTCAAAGGTCACGTCAAAGAACAACGTTTTCACATAGGTCACGTCTGCAGCCTTTGTTGTTAAACATCAGAATGACGTGTTTTGTGGTTTTCTCTATTCCTGGTCCGTCTGTATTTTGCATTACAGCCGATCCGATGCCTCGGTATAGCTGAGCTTTTTCTCTTCCGAATATCTCGACGTGGTCGTTCAACGGCAACTCGTTCGCAGTTCTCAGAATCGTCAAATATTCCCATGGTAACATCAAATTCATCTTGCCAGCTTGTTGTGACACGGTGTGTTTGTTCCTCAAGCAAAATTTTCTCTCAAACCAGATATTTCCTTCAACGTGCTGGGAAATGTCGGTGAATTTTTTGCAAAGGCAGTGGCGCTTACTAACAATTTTGTGGTATTCGATTTGTAACAGCCATCATTGTCAGAATTTTCACAACATTGTCAGAATTTCACACATTTTTTATTTCGTTTTGAACTCATGTTTTGTGCTTCATCTGTACTGTTAAATTTGACAGTCATCAAATGTAGGCTGGACTTGATTAAGTGACTGCTTTGGTCGTCTTTCGCCCAACCTGTGCTGTTTGTTTTAAGCTTTTTCGGTTGAAATGTGTTCTATTGCTGTGTACTTACAGCGCAAACATGACTTTACTTGACTTGTTTCAGTGTAAAGAGAAAAACCAATCGAGGACGGTATGACCACTGCGCCACTGGATAAATTAGGTGGCTTTTCTGAAGGTGGAGGTGATACACCAGAGATAGTGTTTGCTGACCTTGCTAATTTTTATTTTTGCCGACATTGATTGAACGGCAATTGACATTATTGCAGAAATCCTCTTTGTGGTCTCTAGTGATTAAAATCCTTTAACGACCGCGAAAGCCCATATATTGGCTCGCACTCTTTTGGCCACAACTCGCCAGGCGATTGAGCTGGAGAGCTATCCAAACCATCCACGGATTCAGCAAGTCTTCTGCTCGAAATCGAAAAAAACGCTTTTCGTTTTCGGTTTGGGGTTCGCTGGGGGTCCGCTGCAAGTGGGGGTGTTTTGGCTTTTTTTGGCCACCTTTACCTGGCCCTGGACCTCAACCCATTGGGTCATTATTTTGGCTCAAGATTGTTTTGGAAACTAGGCCAAAATCCGCGTCTTTAGAGCCATTGAATGACTTTCTAGCACAGTGGTTCCCAACCTTTGTTGATGCATTCCTTCCTTTGCTCATTTTGGAACATTTCATTCCTCCCCTATGGAACGTCCATTCCACCCCTGTTCGGGTTCCTACTATTAACTACAATCGGAACAATGGTCTTTATTGACGACAATAACTTGATTGATAAAAGTAGGACAAAAACTATTGNGANGTAA
>JGI24158J21664_10007129_pt1 | contig 14817 bp, 13 predicted proteins | sample Ectturendosymbi3_FD_21664 | JGI IMG/M metagenome (IMG submission 21664) | reverse complement strand
AAACACATCTCACTTGGTGCAAGATTAAAATTTATTTCTTTATAAGTTTATGCTAGATTGTTGAGATTGTTTTTTGTACTTGTGGTGAATGCAAGTGATTTTGTAGTTCATGTCTTTACTAATAGCGCATGATCATTTCAATGAGATAGATTTTTCAAATATTATAATCTTTTATAATAAATAATAAGTTAACTTTGCTGATTTTTTAGGAACTCATAAATATATTATATTTATATAGAAAGTAAAGTTTAGGCTCGTCATAGACCAGATGGCACAAATTCATTTATGCTTTGAGTTGGTGTTAAGTTAACACTCATCAGTAAAAATCAAAATATACTTTCTACCCCCAGTGACTCTCATAAAAGCCAAAGCTTGGAAAATGATATTGATATAAAAATATGTTTGGCATAAAGTATTTTTGCATACATGGATTTTGTGCTAGTTGCTAAAATTAGTTGTGAAAGAAAATGACAATTGGTAGTTAACAATAACATTTTTTACCAAGTATTCATTGGTGAACATAGTGTTTATCTGCTTGTCTTATGTGTATTATATATACGCTTTCAGCATCTAGAACAATGCATGTTCAACGAAAAATATTCTGGCTTTTAGGTGTGCATACTTTGCTTGCTTCACTTTCAATCTCCACCATTGCAGAGACTGATTCCTTTTATGAATCAGTTACTATGGATGTTTTTGGACACGATCAGTTATATTCATTTTTTAACTTCACCACACAGTGGATATTCAGGGATCAATTCAACCCACAACATTACAATCTGTTTCCTAGGTCATTTGGTCAGATGATGCAAAAGTACAATGTTTCTGAACTCCATTTCACCATGACACAAGGTTTGTGGCGATACAATGTGTGGGGTCTTCCACATGCATCGGCACCTACTGGTGCTCAGTTATGGGTGTGGTTTGAGAAGGGCACTGTTGATGTTGATAAAAGCTGGCTTGGATTTACAAATGCTTTATCAGGCCTGTTTTGTGCATCCCTTAACTTGATCAACAAAGCAGTCACTGTTACCCCCAAGCTGTCATTTCGCCCAAGTGGTGCAGTGGAAGGTGGAAAAATTGACAGCAGTTATTTGCGGTATGGAGCACTGGCACGAGAAAACTTGTGCACAGAAAACTTAACGCCATGGATGAAATTACTGCCTTGTGGCTCCAAAGCAGGACCATCATATCTGCTGAACCCAAGTCGATTGCATCACAGTCGCTATCTTTCCATTGGAATACATTTTAAACCAGTTTGTGTTGACACTGGTTGTGATGTAACAGCGATTCAACTGCAGCAACATGTTTCTGTTGTGTACGATATCAGGAGTGCAACAGATGAAATGCCAAATTTCAGCTTCAGATCTCTATTTCATCGCAGAATCAAACCGGGTTGTAAATTGGCTGAATCTAGCATTCTTAAGGTAAAAATGCCGAAAGATTCTTATTTAGTTCCTGCTATTGGCGAGGAACTAGCCGGTTATTTGACTGTTGATTTGTTTTCACTGAACTCTGATACAAACTTTGAAGTAAAGTGGAAAAAGAGACCAAGTACTACTACACGATCACCTGCTCCTATCTCCAGTCACTGCTATGTGACTGGTCTGGGGATTGATGGTGGCATTATGTGTTCTATAACCAACACATTGGCCCATAATCTGACAGTGGTGTTCTTCCAAGTCATACCTTGGTTTTTGCACACGCAACTGCACACGCTCCAAGTGGAAGTTGGTGGTATGAAAACTAGCCCACTTGCTGTATATTTTGCACCTGCTAAGATCAGAGATACGCCTCAGACCCTTGAAGTCGTTCTCTCACTTCCTGCCGACTCTGTGACCTGTCTGCGCGTTGACTTTTCGCGTGGATTTCTCACATGGACAGAACATCCTCCCGATGCTAACCACGGCTTTTACGTTACACCTGCAACAATCACGATCAGATCGTCTGACCTGGGAAGCGAACGTCCTGGTGTGGTTGAAAGGATATATAGCGAAGCACTTTTAATCAATATTCCTGTGCCCGACTTTTCGATGCCATACAATGTGATATGTTTGGTGTGCACGGTAATTGCCGTTGCGTTTGGTTCTCTTCACAATATTTCGACTCGTAGGCTGCAGAAAGTTCCTGCCTCTCAGCCCAGTACTTTGAAGGCAAAGCTGATGTTGCTGAAAAGCAAGATTTTTCATAAGAAAGAAAAAGAGCTCGGTCAAGCCAACACGTGATAAATTTTATTGAATGCAAAAGTTACAAAAATGTCGATGTTACCATGTTTCAACCGGAAGGAAAAGTCACTGGGTAGTCTCTGAGCCGATGATAATATGAGTTTTGAGTTTGCCTTGGACGCTGATTTGCAAACGATAATATCCAAGTTTGGACAACGGTTGTTTTGGACAACATTCTTGAACGAAAGTATATTTTTGAACAGTTATATTGTGTTGCATTTCTGGCGCATCATACTTTTATTTGCAACATGAGAAAGTTTTGCAACCTTTTTCATCTCAGGAGAAAAAATTTTTGTGATTCTTAGAAGAATAACAGCTGTAACATAAGTCGTGAGGAACTTCCTTTTATTCAGAGCACGCTTGTGTGTTCTATTGTTGTTACGGTTTAACATAACCCTTAATATAGGCGTATGTGTAGTCACGGGAGATTATTTTGGTTGCACTGTTATTTGGGCTGTAATGGAACCATTTGTTGCCTGAACCGAGTCCCGTGTGTGCCAACTGGGATGTTACTGGGATGTTTTAACGCAAGCAAATGGAAAATGATTTATGGTCATTCATTTGAAATGATTTTGCGTTTTTTTCAATCAAAAATGAATTGGGCATTAAATACACGCGAATTTCACAGTTTTTTACCTTGCGAGCTGCTGATGTTGGCCTTTGTTTCTGTGACTTTGTTGTTATGTCCCAGACAGTGAAGGCTTGTTGAGACCTAACACATTCACTCCAACTGTACCGTTGTTTTTAATCTTGTCTGTCTTCTTTGTGGTAATGTTTGTAGATGTTGCTAACTGCAACTGTACGCGTTTTTTAAGTAGTATTTTTCAATATTGTTTCAAAAATGATTGTACGTGTGCGTGGAGCAAATTTCGCGACTGACGCGTTGACTTTTTTAGAAATGTTTAGTTGAATTGTTTCAATCGTTAGAATTGTTACTGCAAAGTCGCTTTTAGTTGCACTGTGATTTGCAAGCAGGCAATCTGAAAGTGCATACTTTGAGCAAGCAAAAATAGTTTGAATTGCACACATTTGAATAGTTACCTGGTTTGAATTCCAGTCAGAGCTGGTAATTGCTGGTTTGGTTCAGCTGAAGACCAGGGGTACACTGACCTGCGCAAGATGTCATCTCGGGCTATGCGCAAACTTCATGGGAGGAATGACATAACAATGCCTGTCGTCAGTGATAACGATGATGAAGAGAGTGGCGAAGATGGAAATGAGTTGCACAATCTGTCTGTTAACAAATTTGCTTTGGTAAGTTGTCTGTGCCAATTGCCGAGCTGCACTTGCGTGTTTCCAGCTGTTTCTTTTTCGCTAAGACATTTCGGTCATTTGTCCTGTCATAATAGTGTTGAAATGTGCCGTAACAGTAACAGTATTCACTAGCCTGACTTTTCGGATTTAATGATCGAAATGACTGCATTATTTTCCGTAATTTAACAAAAGTCAGCCTATCAGCGAAAAAAGCAGATCTGCCGTGAGCTGCCCTGCCTAACCGCTTTAATGTGCATCTGTTTGAAAGACGGACGCGCCTCTTGGCCGACTTTTTGCTTTCTAAATTTCTGCCCTTGTTCCAGCAGTTCAGTGTTCGTGCAAGAAATAATTGTTGATTTTTCAGTTAAACGAATCCGGTGATGATGATGATGCGGAAAGCGAAGAAAAAGAGAAAGTTGAAGACGTTTCACCTGCCGTCAACAAACAAACAAAGAAGAAAAAGAAAAATCGCAAGAAAAAGAAAAAAAATCTTTCGCAACAAAACAATGACACGGTCAGGACTAAGTTGAGTTTGTTTATGTGTTCGGTTGCCAGGAAGTCCCTCGTAGATGGATTTCAAAGGATCTCTAAAGGCATCGTACTCCACCGTAGTTTTAAGAGATTATTCTTTCGTGTCTCTGGATCCGATTTGCAGTTAATCTGTTAGTTTGATGAAAGAAACACTCGCGCTATTGTGTTTTATGTCTCTGAAAAGGAGCGGCTTTGCTCGGTAAACTGCTCTGCAATATGGCAAGTATTTGTTGACCTGATACAGTGAGATGGCCTTTATAGCACAAAGCACGTCTTTCCCTGTATTTGGCACTTCGGTCGTGAAACCACAAGTTTGAAAGCAAACGTTTCTACCCAATTTGCTCCACCAAAAAGTTTCGTTATAATATTAGTCTATCCTGAAGCGTTACCAGCCCCGGCTGATGATGTCATGTTTATGGCTGATGATGTCATGTTTATCCTGAATCGTTACCAGCCCCGGCTGATGATGTCATGTTTATGGCTGCTACAACATCACATCAGTAACAAGACTAGACTTTATTGTCTGTTGCGTTCAGTTTTATTTTCGCTTTGCGAAAGCAGAGATTTGTGCGCCTGGATCCATTTTCCGCGGGCAAAGTAATGGTTAACCCTTGCTCTTCCAAATCGCCGTTTTCACATTCGTTCAGGCGGGTACACGACTTTTCGGTTTGAGCCGTTTCGGTCTGGGGACATTTATTTCGGTCACGACGTTTCTGTACATAAACAACTGAATACCTTTGTTTATTGAAATGATTGCTGTACACAGGCAGGCGATATGTCACGCTAGCTGGTTACCATTTCCCTTTTGAGGAGTCATGATTGCGATTAAATCTGAATTGTAATTATGGCTTTGAAGTATTTCTATGTAATTCAGGTTTTTTTAAGGTGATTTAGGGACCCGATTCGGGCCCCTAGAATTGAAAATCGGGTCCCTGGAATCAGCGAAAATCATCATCGGGTCCATAGAATGAGAGAATTCGGGTCCCTACAGGTTCATATTGGGTACCTAACATTTTCCTTGAAAAAAAACCTGATTTAATTGCAAAATGTCGATAATGATTTGATTTGCTTGCTGATGGTAATGAAAATCATATGTTAATGCTGATTAACTGTTGCATCTTGGATCATCTTGTTAGTTCTTTTAAATGAAACCTTTCGTTGATTTAAGTGCGTTTGCAGTAAAAAGTGAACACGTAAGATTTCTGTAAGATTTCATAGTCTGACCGAAACGGCTCAGACCGAAAAGTCCTGTTCCAGTCAGGCAGTTCTTAGCAGGTAGCCCTGAGTGTAGCAGGTAAGAAGGAGCTTTTGAATCTACATGTTTTGGTCATCGCGCTCCTCTACAGTGATACCATTGAATATCAAGAGAAAGATCAACAAAAAAAGAAAAAAAGTATCTGGTCTCCATTCTCGTCTGCGTTTCGGTATTTATTATTTATTTCAGTGAATCCTATTTTTGAAATCAATTATACTTAATCGTGAAGCGGCTGTTGCAGGTTAAAATTTAAAGTGATATAAGAACGACAAGAAATCAATTATATGTATTGCAGCTATATTTTACCTGTATCGGTGTTTTGCAATAGCTCTTTGAACATTTCGGTCAGCTTGGAAGAACCTGACAAAGTAACGGTATCGCAGTGTTCGAAATACACTTACACTAACGCATTTCTCCAATTAAATTCGGATTCCACAGTCACTGAAAATGTGGAGACGCCAATCCGCTTTCTTGTGTCTTTTTTCCGCAACAGATAAACAACGACATCGATAAACTTCTACACAAGATCGAAACGAGCGACTCCGGCACTTCAAAGATTGCTGGCAGCTCACGTCGCCAAATCCACGACAAACCGCTCCGATCAGTGGTCACTGTGGAGCATAGGTGCGTGACGTCAGAGTGCTGCAAAAGGTCGCGAGAGACGTAGTTGTTGCGATCGAGTGCACCTTTGCGCTAGAGATTCGATTGAAGTAAAACGGCGTCTATTGCTTGTCTGGCGCAATTGGTGGAGCGCAGGTGCGTGACGTCAGAGTGCTGCTAACGATTTTTTTGGTGTCGGCAATTGGCGGCAGACCCAAGTCTGAAATTTGCTTCTTGCCGGGGCAGTTGGGGGTGAACGCTCTTGCCCAAGCAGTGCTACGGTGATTCACTCATCGGCCGTGGATCGAACACCCAACCTTTCAATTGAGAGGCGTACACTCTTGGACTCAGTTATCGCCGTCCAGCAAACAGTTCTGAGAAGCAGACGTTCCGATCCAGTGCATCTTTGTGCTCGTGATTCGATCAGTGCTTCCCAACATTTTTTGCCCAAATCTCACGTAATCACCTCTGAAATTATGATTTCCTGTATGTCGTGATAAATTAATCTTATGATTTAAAAAGTGAACTTCGTTTCTACAAAAGTTTACCAATATGAAAAAAAAATCCCCAAAAAATTGAAAATTTGGGCCCAGACATCGCCAGTTGGGTTCAATTCCCCTCTTAAAAATCAAATTTCCCCCCGGTGAGGCGTGCGTCCCACATTGCGCACCACTGGATGAGCTTGAAGTAAAATGTCGTATGCTTTTCTGAAGCAATTGATGAATTTTCGTGGGCTTCAGTGAAAGTTCAGAGTTTCCGGATGTGATGCACCGTTTGACGTTTGCATGAGCCAAGTCGTAAGGCGATGTGGAAACGATAGAAACTTCGCTGTAGAAGCATGCAGTTAAGTCAACTGATATCATTGCGGTGAACAGTCGGTCGTGGAGTTTAGTTTTATCACTTTATCATCTCATTGTTCCTATTATACAGTAGTTTCTGCTCACACCGTCTTTGAATCTCGCTTTTCACTTTCATGTGACGCTTACCATGCATAAGTAAATGCCATGCTTGAACTTCAAACCAGCGCAATATCGTTTGTCTTTTTTTGACTGTTAGCTGTACCGAAACAACGAGAATATATGTTAAAAACATTCGGAAAACCAGTTTGGGTCAGATCGTGCTGCTATTTGCCTTAAACTGTTTTCCCCGTAATGTATGGCGTGCTGCTTGAACGTCTTTGTTTCGCAAAAAAGGTTGCTCGATCCTGACAACGAGTTGAAAAAGATCTTTGGCGTACGCGCCTTGATGGAGGACTCGTCGTTCCGACGGAGAAGCCAGTTGAAATCGAACAAAGGTTTCTGGCTCACCAAGCCCCAAGGAAACTGGGCCAGAGTGGGACGGACTGGCTTGTTGATGCAACTGATCGAAACAAAGAAAGGGTGCGTTGCTTCGCTATGTTTTCTACAAAAATTCATTTGAGTTCATTTGCTTAACTCTGGTCGTTTTATTCAGGGTTACCACGCGGTATTGAAAGTATTGGATTGTAAAATAGATTTTCAAGGCGTTGAAAAAGTTTTGAATTTGGCCTAAATGTCCATAAAGTATTGAAACAGTATGTAAATTCTTATTCAGCCATTTGTTTATTCAAATTTTGTTCTTTGCCGCTGATGACAGTTCTGCAGATGTTTTTCACTGCGCTCCACGAACAAAATTTTGGAAAAACGAAGATATGTGATGGGATTGAAGTCTTTTCATTTAGTATTGAAAAGGTATTGAAAAAGTATGCAAAATAATTTTTGAAAATGTGTGGGAACCCTGGTTATTAAGTGGAGGTGGGAAAAAACTCGTACTCGCATCGGATGCTAAAACTTGACGGAGTATTAGCAGCAGATGGATGGGTTGTTTGGATAAACGAACAAAAAGTATATGTAAACAAATGACTTCGCTTTATTGTTATAATTTGGACAAGGTCGCCAGGTCGGATTACGGCGCTTCTAGGCCATAGTTTGGCCATGCCCGCAAGTGACATGCCAAGCGCGTTTTTGCATAGTTTTTGTGAGTGATTGGGCTCATGCTTTAACAACTGCCTGAGCCTGCAGTTGCTTCTTTTTTTCAGCAGTGTTTGCGAATCAGCGCACGCGCTCATGTGTTGCAGTCTTGCCCGGTGTGACAACTTCACCGTAATGACATTTTGCCCGGTGTGACAACTTCACCTTAGCGACATCTTGCCCAGCGTGACAACTTCACCGTAATGACATTTTGCCCGGTGTGACAACTTCACCTTAATGGCATCTTGCCCGGTGTGACAACTTCACCTTAACGACATCACGCCCAGTGTGACAACTTGCCCCTAATGACAACATGCCTGGTGTGGCAACATGCGCGGTGTGACCGCGTGCACGGTGTGGCAACTTCCTCCGAATGACAACACGCCCGGTGTGACAACTTGGCACTAATGACAACATCCTCCTAATGACAACTTGCCTGGTTTGACAGCATGTGACAACATGTCCGGTGCAGCAACTTCCCCCTAATGACAACGTGCCCAGTTGCCCAGTGTCACAACTTGCCCGGTGTGACAACTTGCTTTTGTGACAACCTGTGCCCGGTGTGACAACTTGCTGTCACTTCTCAATTGACGCAACGAATGCAAAAACTTAATCGATTCTTGTATTTTCTTTTCACTTGAAGCGTCCAATACTTCAAATACGAGCACAGCAAAGAGTACCAGGATGTTCAGTTCAAATTCCTCGACGCGGTCGACTCCTCCGATCATCGCAACATCGCCGTAAGTAGCAAGAGACAATGCTCTTGTCTGTTTTGCAACAGTAGCGCGCTGTTGTTTTCGTTGCTTGGCAACCAAGCGACTCGCAGCTTGCGCAACCGCACTTGCCATCAAATCAACCTGTTGCGTATCCAGCAAGCTGAAGATGTAAGTAATGCCGGAGTTTGAACAAAGAACTTGCGTCGAAACAAGTGTCAGAGATGCTTCAATCAAATTCAAATCTGTTCTAAAAGTAATTTCAAGCGATCACGTCAGACCTGCAACGAGGTTTCAAGGTTGGGGGGGTCGGAGAAATGCATTGTTAAGGGGGGAAAGATTTTTGTTTTTGTTATGTTCAAAACAAATTTTTTCCCAGTCACAACACAATTTGGAGAGGCACTGCATAAAAACATTTAAGGGACGCTACGCCCGAATACCCCCCATGGCTACGGCCCTGGGTCGCTTCAGTCCGCCTGCGTCTGTACAGTATCAGGATTTGCCGCCATGGAGCTGTGCTGCGCACATAACAAGCCTATACCGGCATGGGTTGGCGTCGTCGCGTTCGTACAGGAAGGAAAAGTAATACAATTTCGTCAAATGGTTGGGTACGGCGTATTGCAGTGAAATACTTGGCCGCAGCCTATCGCTAGGAGTTGACTTGCTTTGAGCTATCTCGTGATTTTGCCCGGAACCCAATCTAGACTGTGTTAATGTTCCTGTTTGTTCGTTCATCTTTTCCTGTGTTTTGTTTGCAGTCCGTCCTCGAAAGCCACACCTACCACGCTGACTCGCTGGTCACCTTCAGTGACGTGTACAAGGTCCATGACGACATAAAGATGGCTCGCGAGCTGATTGGTTAGTTCGTAGTTGCTGAACTGCGAGGCGGTCGTTCGTGGCAGCGAAGCGCGCGCGTCCCACGCCCTCCAGTGTGCTTATCCAATGTCAAAATGTCACTGATTTCAACTCGAATCCGCAACGTTTCAGCCAATGGCATTGATTTCTACCCATAACGCAAGATTTTAGCCAATGCCAAAATCTCACTGATTTCAACCCAAAACCGCAACCATTTTTTCTCAACCGATTGCAAACCGTTTTGTGCCATCGGTGAAAATGTGCGACATCTTTGCCGAGTAAATATGGAAGCTGACAACTGCTTCGCAGCAGTTTTCACCAGGGCTGTGGAGCCTGAACTCAAATTTCAGGCTCCAGCTCCTCCAACATCTAGAACAGGGTTTCTTAACCNGNGGTGCTAGCACCCCCAGNGGGTGCTGAAATCAANTTCAGGGGGTGCTGGGGAAGGTCACATATGTGGCGGTCAAAGGTAAAAGGAATATGATGTACTGCACTTGTCTTTTNTTTATCCTTACAGTANCCATGTTTTCGCCAATGGAAGGGGGTGCTGGACTGCTTAGGCGTGACCAAAAGGGATGCTAAGGTAGAAAAAGGTTAAGAAACGCTGATCTAGAAGCTTTTTGACTCCGGCTCCAGAACATTTGGTCCAAAAAACAGAAAAAACATTGTATTATTTGTAAAACTCGCTTGAACCGGAAACGAAATTATGGGCTCCGGCACCATCTAAAAATGTTCGGCTCCGGCTCCAGCCATCCAAAATTGTCCCGGCCACACAGCCCTGGTTTTCACTAATTATAACACATATTTTCACAAGTTGCACGAGTATCTAACGGCTTCCTCCACGCCGCCAAATGTTCCTGTCGGGAACTTAAAAACCCTTCTTGACTTCATAACATTCTCGGCAGTGCTTCACGTTGAGATTTTTCTCAGTGCTTCACGTTGAGATTTTTCTCTTCCGCAGAACGCGCCCTGTACGGTCTCGAACATTCCTTCCACNCCTGCTTTAACTTAACGACCGGTGCTTGTCGTCTCGAGTACAAGTATCAGGAAAACAGGTNCTTTGTGTGCATTTCTTTAATCTGCTGGTGAACTGTTTTGTTAACTGTGTTATTAAATGGTGTACGCGGCAAGCACCTTCGCAGGTATCTTGCTTTATTTAGTAATATATATGTTTTTATCTTTGGGTGAAATGTCACAGGTTTTATTTTCGGGATGTTTTGCCAAAAATGCGGTTCGTTTCAAAAACTGGCATTTTTTTAATTAGCAGTGTTGTGAAGATGTGGTTTTTAAAGCACGGCGGTTAAAGAGCATTGCATGCCAGGGTATGTTGACATGGTAACTGGTTGCTAAGTGCCGCATTTTCGTATCGCAACAGCGTGTCTATTCAAAAATCAAGTTAACGTCGCAATTAGTTCAACAAGCAGAACTTCGCTTTTGTGGACGTAGATACATTATTTAAAAGCTTCCACACTTTATGTGGGAACCATTAATGACTGTTGGCGAAGTGTTTCGTCATAACTGCCTTTGTGTTGTCACAGGTCGATATTTCTTGCCTTGTTCAAGCANATGAACTTCGTTGCTCAGCGGGCCTGCAACAGGACCGCGTTGGAGCTGGCCAAGGTCTTGCTAAGGTCGGCAATCCTCGCGAGCTTCTTTTAATGCAGTGNNTCTAAACCAGGCCTGCACAACGTACGGACCACATGCGGCCCGCGCGAGTTTTCTCAATTGCAGAAAATGTTGCAAAAGTCTCGACTTNAAATAATTCATTTCTTCCAAACTATAACGACATAGACTTGTGGCCCGCGGCAAAATCGTGTTGGTCGATTTGGCCCTTCCAGCTTTCTGAGTTGTGCAGGCCTGTTCTAAACCTTTACAAGGGGACGTCTATTCCAGTGCCGTAGAGCAAACATTTTTGGGGAGAGTGAAATTTCAGGTTGGAGCAATACGTTTGAATTTAGGCAAGCAGCAGTATTTTTGTTTGGGGCGCCGCTTCTCAAAGCACAAAAATACTAGATATGCTAAAATTTCGGGTGGCATGCCCCCCTGGCTACGCCCATGGTCTATTCGCAAAGATTTAGACCCCTCGTTTACGGTTATGTCATTAATCAAAGTTGTAGTCGTTGTTTTTGTTTCTGCATCTGAGAGTGAAAAGAAAACAGTTCGCCATGTTTTTCACCGGGTACCCGTCAACAACCACTGCTCTGGAGGGCGTCTGATCAAAAAACAGTAAATATACTCTTAGGTGTGTGAACTCACAACCTGCTATTGTTTTAATTCACAATAGCAGGATTCCTTCGGCCTCTTATAGAATGGAAAAAAGTTTGGTCATTTTCCAGCCTGGAAAACGGGAAAAAAACGTTTTTTTTGGTGTTTCAGCGTGGAAAATAGAAATAATTTTTCAGACTTTTGCTTTCGACATGCATTCTGATAATACTTTATTCTGATACTTCTGATAAGAGTTAATATAAGAGCATACAGAAGAAAATCGATTCCGTATTAAAAATTTGCTGACACAGTAGATTCCTTGCTTATCCCCANTGTGGAGAGTACTTCTTGGTAAGATTGACAATTTTGACTTCCACCGTGTTAACTATGACAGTGCCTGTATTTGACCCGGGTATGTNATTCCGTAAAGTTAAGTCTGGAAAAAGTCCAGAAAAAGTTTGGAAATTTCAATTCGAAATTGCGTAGTAACACTGCAATAGCTCAACGACGTTCTTCTTGATCGCCAACCGCTCGCGCCACAGGTTGAAAATGGAAACGCACGTTCGAACGCCATGTTTGTCCTTGCTGATATGAAAATGGAACAAACTTCGCGTTTTTTTTGTAGTTTCGATCCTGACGCTGATCCGCTAGGTGTCATCCTGCTGCTGGACAATTTCGCACTGAGGTCAGCCGAGTACGAGTTCTTGATCCGATTCGCCAAAGAATGGGGGGTAAGATGAAGCTCAGGAAGTTGAGTTGTATTGTTGAGGACAAATTGTAACTTGGCTGTTTTTGAGGACGCTCGGTGTTGATGTGCGGTGTTGAGTGCGCGACTCACCACAAATGGGAAGTGCGCTAAGAATAGTACCAGTGTTCCCTCCAAGGCGCGCAATTGCGCAGTGAAATCTCATTCTTACGCACTTCCAAAATTTAATGTTGTATATATATCGCATAGCCTTTTCAACGCTTGTAACGCTTCACTGGTTGTGTGCCTGCATGGTTGCGCAATTGCATGCGCTTAGCGCGCAACAAAACAAACATTTGCTCAGTGTAGAATTTTCTTGGAGGGAACACTGAATAGTGCATATATGTGTGTGACACGAACAAGCAATAATCTCATCGGGTGATCTCTATTGTTGCTTGCTGCCACAGTGTGAAGCTTTGGGCACTCGGACTTTCCGTCCGCAACAATTGCCAACTGAAACTATGGACTGAAGCCCGCAAAAACATAGTTGGAAATTAAGGGAACAGTTGTTAGGCGTTGATTTTGTTTCCATTATTTCGTTGCGTACTTTGGCCCTCTGGGTGGGGGGAGTGTGTTGCAATTAACCCCTAGGTGGGGTGGGTGTGTTGCAATTAACTCCTGGGTGTGGTGGGTGTGTTTCAATTAACTCCTGGGTGTGGTGGGTGTGTTTCAATTAACTCCTGGGTGGGGTGAGTGTGTTTCAATTAACCCCTGGGTGAGGTGGGTGTGCCGCAATTAACCCCTGGGTGTGGTGGGTGTGTTTCAATTAACTCCTGGGTGGGGTGAGTGTGTTTCAATTAACCCCTGGGTGTGGTGGGTGTGTTTCAATTAACTCCTGGGTGTGGTGGGTGTGTTTCAATTAACTCCTGGGTGTGGTGAGTGTGTTTCAATTAACCCCTGGGTGAGGTGGGTGTGCCGCAATTACCCCCTGGGTGGGGTGGGTATGTTGCAATTAAACCCTGGGTGTGTTGCGATTAACCCCTGGGTGGAGTGGGTATGTTGCAATTAACCCCTGGGTGAGGGTGAGTGTGTTGCAATTAACCCCTGGGTGAGGGTGAGTGTGTTGCTATTAACCCCTGGGTGGAGTGGGTGTGTGTTGCGATGTCCAGATGCTGAAACATAGTTTTTTTTCTGTGAAGTGAAACCTAGAAACGCGAAGTTTAAAACAACAAAACTTCCTTCACGAAGTAAACGAAATACGTTTCATAATGAAAATAACGGCCGAAGAAAACGATGTAAATCTGCATATTGTAGAGGTTTCGGTAACTTCTGCTACTATCATCAGTACATTTGCAATTGTACTGATGATGACATCAGCAGTAAATATGCCGTTTCATCTTTTTCTTTGACCGTTATTTTCATTATAAGGCTATGCAACACTTCTACGTTTCGTGTACCAAAATAAGTCTTGCAGTTGTCATAAATCAGCGTGCATGTCGCCCGAACACGTGACGGCGTTTACGCGACGATGATTGGTTCGTTTCTTTTTCCCGCGCAGTCGGACCGCAACTTGTCGTTGCTGCCGAACTGGGCTTTCTCTCTCGCGCTGGCCGAACACGAGGGCCACGAAGGGTCAAGCAAGGCGGACAACCTGCTGCAGGACGCTCTGATCATGTTCCCGTCGGTAAAGTCTGCTGTGAACGTTGTGAACCAGTAGTTTTGTGCTCACCGGTGTGCCCAGTCGCATGTTCGTTACTTCCGTGGCGCAGGAGGTGAGGGTGCAGTCGCACCCCGAAGTTATGATTTGTCGAAAATCTGCGCAAAATACATGAAAATGTTCGCAAAATACCGAAAAATCTGAGGAAGCTACCTAAAAATAGGGGAAGAAATGCCGCCCAACGTTGTTTGGTTTTCAAAAATTGGCGCCCAGTGTGTGGAACAATCAGCTAGCTACGGTTTGCTTGTAGCGCATGAAACGGTGTGATTGCGACCGCCGCACGTTTCAAATCAGCGACGTACTTCTTGAGCGCTTGACGTAGATCAGTGGTTGTTATCCTTTAACCCCGGAGGCCCTATTCCTAAATATATATTGACTTGGAGACCTCTATTCTGTGTTCATGTCATTATTAGGGCAAGTTTTTGCAACTTTTTTTACAGCTTCCTAAATACTCAAAATATATGTAGTTCAATGTTTTGAGATGTTTCCAGGAATTTTACATTGCAACTTTTTTGATTTTTGCGTGCAACATTTTACTGCAGTTTTTATCAAGTATTGCGCAAAATGTTAAAGAGTAATTGCAAAAAATACTACAAAACTATTTCAGTTTAGTTCTATTCTCTTTGATTGCATGAAAGATAGCTATATGACGCACTAGCTGCGTCTCAATGTTATCTATGACGAAACAGTTGGTTTGCAAGCTAGAAGTTTTACAACCCCAGCCCAGTACGACAGTGCCCGAACTCAATTAAAGGTGGAAGTGCGAAAAATTTTGGCTTTCGGCCAAGT
>JGI24158J21664_10007128_pt1 | contig 14819 bp, 7 predicted proteins | sample Ectturendosymbi3_FD_21664 | JGI IMG/M metagenome (IMG submission 21664) | reverse complement strand
CTGAAACAATCACATTTTGTAAGATGTCCGGCCCTCGGACTGTTGAGTAACAGCTTATGTGGCCCTCGAACAAAAAAGTTTGGAGACCCCTGATCTAAAGTAAGAAAAATATGACTAGTTAGTTAATGAGATGATTGATCAATTTGTTTATTTTAGATCATAACTTTTGAACCAGAAATGCTAGAAAATCGATCCAAGGTTAAAAAACCTGGACTCGAGCCTAGTTTCTAATGAAAACTTCAGCGAAATACTTTGGCCTAGCGGTTGGGCCCTAGGCCAGGTAACATGAACCAAAATGGCCCAAAAATTACTTCACTTATGTCACTCACAAAAAATCTGCAACCCCTAACCAAAAAATTTTTTTTCGAGTGGAGACTAGAAGACTGGTTAATCCGTTTGAGCCCTTGAACAGCTCTTTAGCACAATTGGCGGAGGAGCTATGTTGTTAGTAAGGCAACTGACAACTGCTGGTTTTAAGCCGATTTCAAAGTATGAATATATTGTACCCTGGTTCTGAAAGTGTTAAGGCCCAATCAAACTTGGCTATTTTGATAGTGGTATCGGTCTCATCATCGGAACCAAAAATTGACCGATGCATTGGTATGCCAATATATATCAGCTGTTATGGCAATGTTGCTGATTTTCATCAGCAACATTTGCTCATACAAGCCGCTACGCTATTGATCTGCGTAGAGCAAGGGTGGGCAATTAGCAGCCCGCGGACCACATCTGGCCCACCACAACGTTTTCAGTGGCTTGTGAAAGCATTCAGGAAAAACCTTCAAATCTGAAATCTCCTACTTATAACAGTAAAAGTTAGGAGTGTGAGGCTAACTTGAATAGAGACTCTGTTCTATTCGTGAAACGACGCCATCAAACAAAATATGGCAAGTTTGGTTATGAAATGTCACAGGAAGAGCGAAGGAATAATGGTGGAGAGAGTATCTGAAGAACCTACAGAAACAACAGGCCACATTTGCAAAATAGTCAGCACTTCAAAACATTGTTGCAGAGGCAAGTTTTAGCATACAATCTTGATAGAAACAACAAACCATTTCTGATGGCGAGTATGTTGAACAGTGCTTGGTGGATTGTGCAAGCGTACTGTGCCCTGAAGCAAAAAGTAGATTCACCATTTCACTATTAAAAAATGGTCACGGAGTGGCGCATACACTTAATCAGTGATGAGGTAACAAAACAGCTGAACACAGCCAGCAAAGATTTTGTTTTCGTTGACAATTGTTGAGAGCACTGATAGTCAAGACACATCGCAGATGCTTGTCTTTCTTCGTGGACTTGATTACAATTTCATCATCATGGAAGAACTTCTCAGTTTGGAATCGATGAAAAGTACAAACACTGGCCAGGACTTATTTGAAAGTGTCAGGCATTGTGCCTTGTCATGAAATGAAATGGCAAGCATCACAACAGATGGAGTAAAAGTATTCACTGTAAAATGTGGGCATGATTAAACTTCTAAAGAACACGGTAAAAGCAGAACACCCTGACAGTAATGTTATGTCCTTTCATTGTATTTTGTATCAGGAAAGCCTTTGTAAGGCTGCGCCGGAATCAAAGATGTTATAGATTTTGTAGTTGAGCATGGAACTGTAGATATACTTAGAGCAAGAGCACTCAATCATCGACAGTTCAAATCCCATCTTGACAACATGAACGCAAAGTGTAGCCTACAAATGTAATATACCACAACAACATTCAGGGGTTGAGTCTTGGAAAAGTCCTACAGTAAATGAATTAGGAAATTACAGAATAAAATCCCCCTTTTTTCTGAACATTAAAGGGATTTCAAAGTGATTTCATGTGATATTGCGATCATAATTGGATGTAAGGAGTGGGGATGTAATATGGTGTTCGCATCTGATATATATATAAAATTAAATATATTTAATACGACATTTCAGGGAAAAAGGATTGCTTGCAAATGAAATGTTGAGTCATGTGAGATTCTTTCAAACAAAAGTAGACCTGTTTGCAATGCAAGCAGGTGAGGCTAAGTTTTGTCACATTCCTTTTAGGAAGGCAGAGAGTACCGGCAAATGTTTCTTTGAAGATCAAGGAACATTTGCAGAGCTTGGAGGAAGAGCTGGCAAGAAGATTTCAAGACTTCAAGAAACTTGAGCCTAGAACTGATTTTGATATTTTATCCTTTCTCTGCTGAAATTGATACAGTATCTGACGATTTGCAGCTTTAACTGAATGACATGCAGTCCGATCACACGCTAAAAAGACTGCAATCTCAGTATATTAACAAAATTTTACCAATCTTTATCGTCTTGACAAATTTTCATGCTTAAAGAATTTTGCTACAAAAATATATTCTGCTTTTTGATGCACATACATATCTAACAAACTTTTTCTTGCATGAAAATCATCAAAAATATACATATTAGAGATCAACTGATATATATATCGGCCTGGACGATATCTTAAAAGCGTAGTGTTTGTGATTGGATCAGAACTATAGAGACATTTTGCACAATCATCGGATGCGTAATGCGCACATGTGCCCCTTAGCTATCATCATGGCAGTTTGTTCTTACGAAATTTACTTCTGTCGAACGGGTGGTAATCAGTTATAGCCTAAGGCTGCTTTTGCTTGGGGTGGTTGTAGATGACTGGCTAACCTACTGCAGGCTACTTGGTGAAAATGCAGAAAAATTGTAGTTTCTGCATATGACAATCTTAAACTGTTGATATGGCACTACTGAGAATTTACAATTCAGTTGTGGCATTTCATGCCAATGCCAGTACTTAGTTGCAGTAACTAATGGAACCAGTTTTTCTTTTTCAAGGACATGCAGTTATATAATGTTACATTAAATCAAAATTCCAAATTTGGTCCTTTACGACTTGGATTGATTTTTCAAATTGAAAACCCACTGAGTTGCAGAAGAGTTTGAACAGTTGATTTGTGAAATATATACAAAAACAAAATTTCACAAGATTTATGCAGTACAGTAACTGTTAACAAACATACTATCAAAACCAAAAAAGTTACTGCTGTTTTGGAAACATTTTCATTTTTGGCAATGGTTAATTGAATACAGTGTTGTACTAACTCCTCCTTAACTTGATGTTCCATTTTGTACTTCCTTCCTTTTCATTGTTCAGCATCTTTCAACTTTCAAGCACTGTTTTTGCTTTTTCGAGTTTAAACACCGTAAGCAGTTCTCTTACATTCAGTGCTCTGTTCCTATTGCTTTGTTATTTTATCATTACTTTTTTATTCGTTGCACTGTGTTTATTCATTGTAAACAGTGTACACAATGCTAATGAGTTAGGCAAATCAAATATTGAAATTGCTGCAATTTCAAAAATTATAGCTTATAAATCCTGATTTTGAAGTTTATGAATAAAATATAAGTCATAAAATACATCAATATTGATAATGAAGCAGAAAACAAGATTTAAACATTTTGGAAATATCGGTATCGGCCTCAGAAAAGCCATATCGGTAATAAATATATCTTCTCTGTTTGACATAAACTTGGAGGCATTTGATGAGGATCTCAACCAACAACCTCATTCCTAATGCTAATTTCAAAAACTTGTTGAAAAGCCTATTATGTTATGTTTGTCTCGTTGAAATGCTTGCGCTGGATAAATTTTTTTGCACAAGGAAGATTAAAAACGAACCTTTTCTGTACCATTATGGTTTCATTTATCTTATGATCAAATTAGAAGGTACGGCCCTCCGCTAAACGCAGCTTTCTCAAAGTGGCCCCCGTGTCAAATTAATTGCCCACCCCTGGCACAAGAGTATCCACGAACATTATTGCTACTTCGTCTATGATTGATTAACACAAATTCACTGTCTTGTTCCTAACGCCATGCAGTCCTCCAACAACATCAAGTAGTTCATATTATACAGAGGAATGTGCTATCGTCCAGATAAACAGCTCCATGATGTAACATTTGCTCACAGGTTTGCACGGCTGGTAAGCAAATGACTGTCTGCAAACAAATTAGGGTATGTACTATAATGGTTGACTGCTTTGGTGACCGAGGTTTGCATAGAAATTGATGTTGTATGTTTCTTCATTGAAGCGAAGTAATATCTGTCAACAAGGGTTTGAGTAATGCGAAAATGTTGGTATTGATTATTGGCAATGAAAAAAATAAGCATCCTCCCAAATAAGCCTTATTGGCCGAGCTTTAGTCGCAACATTCAAAAAAATATTTTCAGGTCATCACTGGATATAGCTCATTTATTACATCTCAGTCACTTGTTCCTGCAAATGTGGAAAAGATACATAGTAGCTTGTCAAACACTCAGCAAACATCTGCCATACAGCAAGTAACTGTTTATCCGTACATGCATGGACTTATAAAAATGATGCTGACAATCAGCTGTACAGGTGCATCTGTGGAGCACTACCTCTACAGATTGTTAAGAATACACTTCTGTATATTTTATCATGGAGAATGCTTGACTAAACTTGTTCTGATCTTACATTGTGATGTAAAAATGAATGATGAGAAAGTGTACAAAACTTTTTACATGACAAACATCGTCATCAACTGTTTATTGCAATAAAGCTGTTTTTGAAATACAATGCTTGACTGTTTTTTTGTTCAGACAATGCAACATTTTTTTAGGCTAGCTGTCGCACCTTTCAATTTTGAGAATTTTGTACAAATATAGCTTCAGTAGAAACAAACCAGCCTTACATGGCGTGCCATGAAAATAGCCTAACCTTATTTAATCCTATCATAAGCTAGCAAGCGCAAATAGCAGATAAAACTTAGGCTTAAACTGTGAAACCACGATTTTTAAGACTGTGTCCTCTCGCCATAAAGGGAAATACAGTAAACCTTGCTTAATCCGGATTTTTGCCTAAACCGGACAAAACTGGTGCTACGAATGATTTCTAATGTTTTTGTTATAAAAATATTCGGTTTATCCAGATTTTTTAATCCGGATCTTCGCCAATACCAGATAAAATCTGCTCATTTCACATTTCGTAATCTGGATTTTTGTCTCTAGATAAGATTCTGCAACTTTTAGACGCAACACAAGCGTGCTCATGATCACCGAGCGTTTAGAATTATCATAACAATCGCCGCAACTGCGTGCAACATTCAACTAATCGCAGAGACGATTATTGCATCATATACGGATATTGCTTATCATGTTGAACATAACGCTCAAGGCATGCCACCACACCACAGTTTTAGTCTGTTGATCAGTGTTGAGTGTGTGTGTGCAGAGCATTATCCCTGAGTGTATTATACTCAGTAAGATGTCTGAAGGGCATTACCTTCCAAACAGAGTGACTGCTTATAGACCAGTCGCAGAAATCTCTGCATCAGTCCAAAATCCCAGATTTCTTCCCAGCCAAGTAATCAAAAATTATGATATTAAGATTGTTCATAACCAACTGGATATGGCAGTTACTAGCCTGATGTACCATTTTAAATGCTTCAATAAATTATTTTTGTTTCTGCAAAAGTCTACTGTTGGGTTGTAAATATGTTCACTTTAAGTAATTTTCACCGATATCTCAGTACGTAGGTGACGTCAGGCTAGAAACAACCATCTTTGGTTAATCCGGATCTTCACCTAAACTGGATAAATTGTCAGTCAAATCAATCCACATTAACCGAGTTTTACTGTATTACAAATTAGCTCTGTGTGTGCCTGGCTGTGTACAACTGACAGCTTCGATAGCATCTAGCACTGGTAGAGTAGCAGACTCTGAAACACTTGTGTCTGACACACATATCAATGTAGCTTGTTTCATGTTATTACGTAGGTGCATTTTCAGCAAGGGAGCAATATGATTGTTTCATAATAATTGTGTACAATGTCAGAAGGGAAATGCTGATGCCTGTTCCAAACCACCAACATCAGAGAAAAGACCTGCAGTGGCAGCATCTGTTATTTGATCAGCGTTACTTCTGAGTACCTATGGCGCAAGGGGGCCTGTGATGACAGTGAAGCGATTCGCCGCTGATGTAGTGCAATACAGTAGGACAGGGGTCACCAAACTTTTTTGTCCAAGGGCCACATAAGCTAATGCAAAATATGTTGAGGGCTAGACATCTTACATAATGCGATTGTTTTGGGATATGTTATATTCCACCAAATAAAAAAAATTTTTCGCAAACTTTATTTTTCATCATTGACAAAATGGCTTTGAAGGGCAGATGAAATGGCTTCGCGGGCCGCATTTGGCCCATGGGCTGTAGTTTGAGACCCTGCATTAGGGTATCCAAATGTCCACATGTTAACCACGATTGCAACTTGTTGGCAGTTATTTCTGCTCTGGGTGGAGATATTTTAGAAGAAGCCAATTATACAAAGATTTTTGCAAGCCATTTGTGAAAGCAAAGGCAACTGCTCATTCAGTTTTTTTTTCTCCATGCATTTTGTCCCTGGAGCTGACACGTTAACAAACGACTACAACTGATTTTAAAATATGCAGGAAACAATGAACTTGACTTACAAATAGATGTGGTAGGTTAAGTAATTGCATAAATTACTGCGCATGTTGGTGTCTCAAAAAAAAAACTTAGGCTTATGTGGCAAACTGCAAAATCTCAGTGCTAAGTTTCCAGGCAGTGCAAGAGAAAAACACAGGTAGTGGACTGATAAAAGGTCTGTGCATGTGTATTTAGTGCTCTTTCCCAACATGATGCAAAAAACTGCACGTGAACAGACTGAAAGAATGTCTGCGCATGTGCAGTAGAGCTGTTTCCACTCAGTACGAGATAAAAATGCCCATGTAAGGACTGAAAAATGTCTGTCTCAGTGCATTTACTTTCAATCTGGTGGAAGCAAGTATACCACTGATGTGTGGAAGATCTAAACTGATTACTTTTCCCTGGATTAAATCAGCATTTTCGATTCAGATAGTTTAGGACACAAATGTTTTTGGATTCTGTATTCGTAAATGCACATCACTAACAAAACATTTGCCAGGCTTACTGTTTTAGCCTATAGCCAGTAAACCCCTAGCAGTATCTACCTTCTGCACAAGCATAAGAATTTCTGCCAAACATAAGGTAACAGTGGATATCGTGGCAGGAAAACCACCTGGTAACAAAAGTGTCAACCAAGTTCTACTGTATGCAACTGTAATGATAAGAACATTGGTTGTGCTTTGTTGGAATTTAGGCTGATAAGTTTTCACATCATGACAGGTGTTTAGAGACTGTCGTGATCTCAGCATCAATAAGTAGCGCTTAGTTTTTCTAATGGTGGCGTATTTGTACAAAAAGGTTGATCAAAAATGTTTAGAAAAATCCCGATAAGAATTATACAGGTGAAAGTACGTCTTTACTAAAATCTGCCCATGTTTTGGTTTTGTTGATGTAGCACATCAGGTTGATATGTGCAGTTTCAGGAATTCAAACCTTCAACATGGTATTGAAGCTGCTGTTCACAACCTCATAGCCACTCATCCACTTTGGGGTTGTGACCTACTGCTCTACAATCACTGTCAAAGTCTTGGGTACTGTGAATTTGCGGTTTTCATTGAATGCTTGTTTCACTACTTTGTGTCATATCTCTGCTTTGCTCTCCGCCTCATAACTTTTGTATATTGTTGCTTACTTCTTTCACCTATGTGCATGATTCACCTGCTCATATGTACATGCCTCAACTCTTCACCCATTGCTTGCTCACCATCATTTGTGTTATGTGAATGATTGTTACGTATGTAATTAATTTACCATTGCTTTTGTGATATACGTTGTTCAATTGAAATATCATGAGATTATTTTATTCATTTTTTTCACCATGGTCCCACTTCATTTGTTATTTTTTGACTTGTGTGTATTGGTGTATATTGCTTGCTTTCTAATTTGTTGTTTGCATCTGATATTATTGAAATGTCTCCCATTTTCTGTATTTCTTCTATGTTGTTTCTGCTTTCTGTGACACAACTTTTCAAACATATAGGTGAATTTATATGAAAACACTATTGATTTTTTGATCATAGCTGTGTTGAGTTGAAGACAAAAACCTGGTCATTAATGAAAACAAAGAAAAATCTTGAAACTTTTTTTCAGGTAGTGTCAAAATAACTGTATCTGGTTTTCGCTTTTGAAGGAATAAAAAAACTAATCTGATTATGTGCCAGATATAAGACTGAGTTCAAGACTTTTCTGCCACAGTTAACATGGTCGAGTGGGAAGTGGCTGTGCCTGTTGTGCAATGGATTGTCAGTTCGGATCTCACCTTGGTAGCATCAGTTTCCCATGGTATATTGGTTTTAATAGTACAGAATATACTTTTAATGTTCTATCATAATTATAATGTTGCATGTTTTCACATTATTTTTGACAGCATTTTTCATGCAAGCCTAATTTCTTAAAAACTTCAAAAAATTTGGACTAGGGTTAAGGGTTAGCATTACTCTTCAATAGATTCGTTGCAGCGCTATGATGTCGCGTCTCATACCTTAGGGTGTGTATCGGTTATCATAAAGCTGTGTCATATCTGGCCACAGTTAGCTACATAGCGTAAGGTGCCTTGCTGTGTTTTTTTCAATTTATCTTTTGACTATAACCTATGAACCAGAGGAGCCACAAAAAAATCTGAAACATTAGAAACCTTTATTTGTACCACATGCCATGATATAAGTTTTTACTTCTGCAGCATTACTGTGGCGTATTACAGCACAGCAACTATAGCTCCCTTGTTGCTACGACCTGCTCAAAAAATGATTGATGAACTGTTTGTCAACAGTAATCAGTACAATAGTCTTTTCACTGTTTGTTTGTTTACAGTAAACCTCAACACTTATTTCTTTGTTTGCCTGGAGCGTGCGTGTCTGTGTTGTAATGCGCCAATAAAAACAATGATTTTGATAAAACAAAAAACAAGGAATTGTGTTACGAGTACGACACACAAAAGGAAATTTATGCATGTTTCAAAGTGTGTCATTTGTTGAAACTTGGTATCATGTACCAAAGATGGCATGGGCCACTAATGATCTTGTTTTTGGGCGGGCCACTGACAATATTTTTAGCAGTTGGATTTCACTGAGCCACTACACACTGCCTGCTAATGATGAAGAAACCATCAACATTAGAGTGGCGAGTGAAATCACTTGTCATCTGCTTGACATTGCTTTGCCTATGCTGCATTTTTAGGCAAATTTGCTTTTCCCATGTATGAGCACTCTGCCAAGGGTGACCAGCAGGTACACTAAGAAACTTTCTGTGTATGGTAATAACTTCTTGCACGAGCATGGCAGTCAGCGATTTCGGTACTGAGTGGCTTCTTGGAAGGAACGTGTTATTCAACATTTTGCTATAGGTGTGTTTTTGTGGCCTACCAAATCACAATCGCCTCATAAGTGAGGCTTTGTGATTAGAGTTTTAGGAGTGTTAAAGTTTCAGGTTGAGGATTTTAGGCTTGTAGGTTAGGAGTTTTAGGTTGAGAGCAGAACTGTCGCCAGCAAGTCTTCAATAGGGGGAGCTTTGCAAGGGTCTTGACATTCTAAATTTACAAAACTCCGCAGATTTATTCAGTAGTGCAGGGGTCACCAACATGGTGCTCGCGGGCACCAGGTCACCCACAGGGACCATGTGCATCGCCCAGAAGCCTGTTCTAAAAATGACATTAGCATGATCAATGTGTTCACATTAACAAATATCAACTTAAATAGTTGAAGGGAAATTGAGCAAAATTTTTATTTCAGAAATGTGTATCAACTAGTAGCCCTGTGCACTAATCGGTGCACAAGAACTAGCTCGCAGTTTCAAAAAGGTTGGTGGCCCCTATAGTAGGGTTTCATACTTTAGTTTGGCAATGCTTGGAGCTTTTTTTAGGGGGATAAGCCCAAGAAAGCAACACTGTGTCAACGGGACTGTTTGAGGGTTTGATTTTAAGGTTTCGAGTTTTAGGTTTCAGATTTTAGGTTTAAGTTTATCATTTTAGGTTTGGCATTTCAGGTTTAAGGTTTTCGGCTTACACCCTAATCCAAGCATGTAACTTTGCATATTTTGCTTGTCAAATGACATGACCACTTCAACAAATCCTGTTCCACAAAATGCAAAATAGTCTCAGCAGATATTTTGCCTTAAAAGGCAAAATAGTCCAGGCAGATTTTGCCCCAATAGGTGAAAATCATTAATTTTCATTAACACTTTGAGAGCTGGCCTACGATATGCTTGTACCTAGATTTCAGCCTTAAACCAGCAGTTTTCAGTTGCCTTACCAACAACATAGCTCCTCTGCCGATTGCGCTAGAGAGCTGCCTAAGGGCTCCAACAGATCAGATAGTCTTTTAGTCTGCACTTGAAAAAAAAATTTTTGGTTACGGGCTGTGGATTTTTTGTGAGTGACATCGTAAGTGAAGTAGTGTTTGGGGCATTTTGGCTCATGTTTCCTGGCCTAGGGCCTAACCACTAGGCCAAAGTATTTCGCTGAAGTTTTCATTGGAAACTAAGCTTGAGTCTGAGTCTTTTGAGCCTTTGATCAACTTTCTAGCGTTTCTGGTTCAAAAGTTATGTTAAATAAACATATTAATTAATTATCTAATTAACTAATTAGTCAAATATTTTTACTAACTTACATAACTTTTGAACCTGAAACCCCAGCAGGTCATCCAAACTATCAAAAGACTTGGATTGTAGCCTAGAATCCAATAAAAACTTTAGCGAAATACTACCAACTAACGGTTGGCACCCACGGCCAGGTGAAGTTGGCCAATATGGCCAAAAAGTCTTCCACTTATGACGTCACTGACAAAAACCCACATCCCAAAGCAAAAAATTTTTTTCGAGTGCAGACTAGAAGACTTGCCGCATCTTTTGACAGTTCAATCAGAGCCTTAACCCATACAGGAGCGGAGATATTCCCATGCAAAGCCACGTGCGTTTAGGCATTTCTTTTTCTGAAAATCCCCGAAAGCAGCCGGACGCCAATGTTAAGACACACACATGAATGACGCCATCAGGATTATTATAATGTAGAACTGCGATTACTTCCAATTACATCAATGTATAAAATGTATGAGGGAGTTGGAGGCTGTGAAGGACCAAGGGTTATTTAGGCTGCAGACCTGTCAAGGATGAAGCTGTTTATAGTGTAAAAGGAACTGTGTATCATAGTTAGTAAAAGCCTTTTTCTCTGCGTATAAAATGTAATATGTGCAATGCGGTTATACAGTAAATTAAAGTAAAATGCGTTGCAGGCAAGGATAAGCCACCAGAAGAAAATGGTTCACAGTTGTCAAATTAAACATTTACTATTTTCACGTATTCAAACATATCCGTGAAATCTAAAGAGGAAATGCATCAAAAGCTACAGATCATTGCAGCACTGCAATGGTGTTGCAAGATGTAAGCAGGTTGAGAACCAGTGGCATGATCATGCTTCACAGAAAGGATTTCATTGTCAATGCATGCATGAGAAAAGAAATGCGCTTGCTTTGTATCTATAGACTATTGGCATCCCACTATACACTGGTTTGATGCAACCAATTTCTGTGAAGGCAATAAAAGCTATATGATGTAATATATAACAGAGATACATCATGATTTGATACTTTCCACTGTAACAGCATAGGTAATTAAATCAATCTACTTGGTTTATGTATTCTCACAAAGTATGGTCCTATTAGCTGAGCAATACATATTTCTTATACTCTGCCAAAAAAAGTGCCAAACACGTTTCATTTCTAAATGAATTTTTTACCAGATTTCCATTGCACTATATTTTATCATTATAGTACCTGAGTTTGAACATGCTTTTGGTAAATAAAATTGTCGAATTTTGATTTGTCTTGTATCATATGGATGAACATCTATAATGAGTTTAAAATAGGCAGTGGCTATAGACAAGCCTGTGGATCTTAAAATTTAAAAACTTATTGATACGCCACCTGTAACATAACAGTAACGCATGATAAGAGTGCAGTAAGCTTGGTAAAAACGAACTAAACGTAAAAGATAAACCCTAAACCTAACCTTAACCCTAACTATAGCCCTAACCTAACCCTAACCTAACACTAACCCTAACACTAACCCTAAGCTAACCCTAACTTAACCCCGAAAGGTAACACATAAGCCTGAAAAAAAGTAAAGAAAAAAATGACAGCTGGCAAGGTGAGAGTCGAACCGAAAACCATGGGCATAGCAGCTGTAACGCATAAACCCTAGGCTACGAGATCCACGCCGTTTGAATGACAAACTGACCTTTTCATTTGAATTGTGTCAGGCCAAGCATATCTGTAGTCACTTCCTTTAAAATAATTGTTAAATGTAGCAGGTAACTAAGAGCTAGTATATTTGTACATGAATTTGCTCGCTTCAAGATATAATATAATATCCATTGCTTTATCAGCTGTATAATCATGCTGTTAGCATGGAATATGATTAACACAAGATACCATAGCAGAATTATGTGTGAAATGCACAGCACGCCATTGTAAAGTGGGATTTTTTTATTAGTAACCATTAGGCTTACTAGCAAGCTTCACTAAATTACTGGCAAAATTCACTAGGAAACATGTTTACTAGCAGCAGCAAAACATGAAAGTCATAACTCACTGGTAGCAAACTAGCATTGCTTTGCATAGCAGTACATTATATCAGGAGGATATAAAAAAGTAATGCGAACAAAAGTGGACTTTTCTTGAAGTTTTCATTCGTGGAAACAAATTTCATGTTTTCGGCACAGTAACCACTAACCAATCTTATTTTTTCCTAAGCTTTGCACGTTAAATTGTTTTTTACTTTGCGATTCATCACTGCTTATTATGAGTGCAAAATATAAGAAATCTGAAGTCTTTAGCTATTTTTAACAAGTCAAAGGTGAATTTCATGCTAGAAGTCATACTATTTCTTTGAACAAAGGAATTAGGAATTTTAAACACATCTTTGCATTTGTGTTAATGCAAAAGTGTATTAGAAAAAACACTTGTGAGAGGTAATCCAATATGTGTTTTGTTCGCTTTGCATGATTTGTCCAGGCAGTGCTGTTAGTTGGAATCACCAAGACTGCAACTGGCAAAGCATGCAACAAATTCAAAACACCTGGTCAATTGGGGTGATCTGTGTTTAAACGCTCGGACACAAATGTGCCTTTCCAAATAGCCATTTTCTTTGTTTTGGTCATTAGAAAGAACAAATGGTCCTTCGGCATTGATGGCAAAATCAGCGACTACCTTTCCAGAATGTATTTATATTATCATTACCTTGTGTTACATTTTCACTAGTAACTGTTCTATGAATTGTCTTATCCTGTGATTATTGTTTTTCGCTGATTTCCTCATGGTAAGAGCACTGCTTGTACAAAAACACCAGATGCTTGTACAAAAACACCAGATAAAATTACTCAAGAAAGCTTGGCATATTCTTTTAGTTTTGTGTACTTGATTTAATTCATTTTCAATTCAGCTTGAGGTACACCAAGACAATTGAAAATATTAATGCAGGTTTTTTTTAAGGCATTTCAGGGACCCGATTGGGGTCCCTAGAATTTTAAACCGGGTCCCTATAATCAGAGAAAATTATCATCGGGTCCCTAAAATTTGAGAAAATCGGGTCCCTGGAATCAGAGAAATCGAGTCCCTACAGATCCGTACCAGGTACCTAGCATTTTCCTTAAAAAAAAAACTGATTAATGTGTGAAAACAAACAGAAGCCGGAGCCAGAGTCACACTCATGAAAACTAGGAGCTCCACAGCCAGAGTCATGCTCATGAAAAGAAAAGCTCTGGAGCCAATACTGTGTCATTTTTACGACGACTCCACAGCCCTAGTTTGCAAATATTCTTTTTGCACAGTTTGCACAAGAGTGAGATACACAGCACTAGCAGATCCCTGCTTTGCAAGCCATGCAAACTCACTTTTCTATAAACCTGCTGACACTCCCATATGCAGTTTTCCAACCATTGGATGTTGGTTTTTTACACTGAGACATTTCGGACATTTAAGCTGAGACATTTTGGTCACATCATTCAGACATTTTAGTCACTAAAACATTTCATTCATTGGTCTCACAGTTGTATTAAAACTCACCCTAACAGTTTTTTTAACCTGCATTTTCAGACATTCTGACCGAAATAACTTAATTTTTTAGTCATTACAAAATCATTTCGGTCTTTGACAAAAAAAAACATACTGGATGCATTGGCTGACTAAAAACACACACCTAGAGCTAAGCTCAGTTTTTTCAGAACTTTTCAACTCTTTCAAATCTCACTTTCCGCTTACCCAAAGTCAAAGTGTACACTTTACTCCCCCTATGTTAAACAAAATCACTAGACTTACAGTTTGCTGTTAAACCCAACACTTATTGGATAATGTTTGCTGCTAAGCTTATTGCAATATGTCAATGCCCTTGTCTCTTCAACATCATTTGGTGACATCATCCCATGCGTCAGGTAGGACTTACTTTCATTTCATGGAACTCACTCCATTATCTATGGTCTGTGGGTACTAGGTAATTGTCTTATTTCTTCACAATTTATATGTATAAACAATGTTTTCTGCCTTGCTACCCGTTTTTGTAATAAAATGTTATGTTCTAAAATGCATTGCTCTCTGCCTCACCACCCTACTGTTCACTTCCTTCACCTATATCAGCGCTTTTCAAACTTTTTAATGTTACGGCACACTAAAATACATTCTGAATTTGGCTGCGGCACACTATTTATGAAATCAAAAAATTCTGCCCATTCATACAATTGTGAAGTCACTATAAACGTTTGAGGATGTTAGGTTTTGTTGTTTCTGAAAAGTGCGTGAGCAATAGTGAAACAAATAGCCTAACTTAACATGAAAAGTTAAAACCCAAAGCAATGCAACGCAGACCAAAAAGATTTGCAGCATAAGGTT
>JGI24158J21664_10007127_pt1 | contig 14819 bp, 14 predicted proteins | sample Ectturendosymbi3_FD_21664 | JGI IMG/M metagenome (IMG submission 21664) | reverse complement strand
TACAGTACAATGTTGGTGAAAAACTAAGAAAATAAACATCAATATTCTGATCGCTAAGGGGGGGCTTGAGCCCCTTCAGCCCCCCCCTGTCTGCGCCTTTGAAGAAGCAATATTTTATCCTAAAACAGCAATTTCTGCTGTAAACTTAAAATTGCCTGTTACAACTTCTCTATTGATCTTAATAAAACTTAGAACCATATATTAAACACTGTTGTAGATACATGCTTCCATTCTGACGCATTTCTGGGTTAAACAATTTGAAATTTTGGAGCATAAAATTGGGATAGACTTAACAGTTTCATCAACACTAAAAAAGCCTTCAAATTTGAAATAACTTTCCAATTCAACGACAAGGCTAGAATTCTCTTGATCTTGTGCTCCAAATAGCCTATATGAACAAAGGATTAAAGCCATGAACTGCATTAAGTTGATGATCATAATGAGTCAACCACATGCTCAAAACCATCATTAAGTTCACATATGAACGATAGGGCAGGAACACTTGAGAACAAACGTTGACTCAATGACAGGTCCGACTGAAACACTTGTTGCACAAAATCTACAAGATTGCAAGGGCTAAATAATTACTACACACTTTAAACGTTACATTGAAGTTACTGCAGAGTGTTAATGAAAAAGTGATGAGAAACTTCTAAAATTAAAATCTTACCAAAAATACAAAACACTTCTAGCCTACAACATTATCATTCATACAACCGAGTGCAGCAGTCTTCAGATACAGTACGAGCGCAGCAGATACCAACAGTAATCAAAGGGTTATCACTGGCTGAAACATCTGTAAAAAATCTACTGACTGCAAGGGCTAAATCATTACTACACACCTCAAAGAAAAAAGGCTGAATTGCCACGGTGTTACTGTAACAATGAGTGATATGAATACCGACCAAAAATACAAAAAACAAAATATTCACTGAAACTTTATTTTACAGTGACAAACCAAAAAGTGGCCAAAAAAATGGACAAATGTGTTTTTTCATGGCCAGCACAGTTAAAGAATGGCCAAATTTTTCGAAAAATGGCTAATCTGGCAACCCTGGCGCAGTTCGCTCCTTTGCCAGCAGAGGCAAGTTGCGAAACTTGCTGGCGGATTGTTGTACTCTTGGTCTTTATTGCGTAACAATAACACGGCAATAAATCTTCACATGTTCTCTTTAAGTTATGGGAGCAGGCGTTTGTTTTTCCGCATGTGACCAGGGCTCCCACTGAGGCTTTTTTCCACCTAGATCTCTTTTTTTAGTCAGCCTGTGTCTCTAGGTTATTATGGAAAATCGCGTGACATCTATGTTTTTTGAAGTGATAAACTCATCAGCAACTTCAATGTGTTCAATAATATTAAGATAATTTTACATTACAGTGTTTACAAGCGCACATCAGGTGAGAAAGTACGCATATCGGATGAAGCAGAACGTGTTCAATCGGTTTCATATTTTCATATAAGATCATTGTCAGGATTATCAGTGGTGTGTTTATTTAGGGCAGGCAAGCGAGGCACTTGCCTCGGGCCCCCCTTTGCAACTGTAATGTGTAAAGTAGCCTACGTTGCTTTCAAAGGGGCCCAACAACAACTACAATGTATAAGTGGGCTACTTTGCTTTCAAAGGGGCCCCCAACAGCAGTTGTAATGCGTAAATACCTTGCTTGCAAAGGGGACCAAAGTAACTGTAATGCACTTTTCTTTCAAAGGGCCCCCTAACTTCCTGGCAGGTTTCTCTTTGGAATCCACCGAACAGAAGCACGGATCTCTCCAACGCAAAACAAAGGTCTTCAATTGCTCTCGTCGGGCGCCTTTTTTGGAGAAAAAAAGTCAGACGCATCTTCAGTTTCATTTGATGGTGTCGAAACATCTGTGTCCGAGTTTTCAAAGATTTTGCTCAGATTTTCGACAAATCAAAACTTTTGGGGATGCGCTTCCATACCCTGCACCTACACCACAGCCTTCCTCTTCATTGCTGAGTACTATTCGCATCTCGTCAAAAAATCAATCAGCACCGGGCAGTGTTCACAAGCTCTCTGAGCGCAGGCTTGGAGTTATTCTCTGTCCTCAGAATAAATATGAAGAAACGCATTCTTCGTCACGAGATTTCACTAAGAAGTTTTCTGTGGGATTCACTCCAACAAAGCTCTGTGAGCTGAACCACTGGTGAACCCTACTTTTACTTTTTGCAACGGCAAGAGGTCCAAAAACCCTCGAAAAGATGTATCAGCAAGATCAAAGGCTATCTGGCCCTAGTTCTCGATACAAAAGCCTTATCGAATGACTGAATAATTCCTGGTTCACAAATCAGTTCAAGTTTCCTTAACACTTTTATAGCAAGTATACGAAGCACCGAATCTGCGTAACATACGTATACTGTACAATGTACAAGAAATGTACGGAACCTTACAAGCACTGGGCACTAGACATGATTTTGGCGTTTCAATGGTGGGTTTCCGGGTCTTTTTACAGGTGCGAGGGGAACACTGCACGGAAAAGCAGACGGGGCTAATATGTAGCTTAATTACTCCCGATTATCACAATGTTACGGGGGTGAATTTCGGTTCGGCGCGCGAAGCGTTGTGCCTGATATCGTGAACGCATTTCCACCAGCGTAGCATTTTGGTGAGAAAAGTAGTATCGCACAGGAAGCGCGCCTGAGAGAAAACAACGATCTAGGACGAAAAACTGCAACCAGACACCGTGATTCGGACAAAGGACGCCGCGTGGCTTTCAAAAGTGTGCGTGCTAAATGACGAGCTACGACATACGAGGCGGCGCGGATAAATTTTCGAACACGCAAGATCGTACAGGGGGAGCAGCAGCAGCAGGGGGGCATTGCTGTACAGGATGCAAGCAGGGACGCAGTAGTTTCAGGCAGATTTCACGCAGTGCCCTTGGATATCATCGCAGTGCAGAAAGAACACACGTTATCTACAGTAATAATCAGATCCGGCAATCGGTATGCACTGCGTGCGCGTAGTAGTGATGACAATTTTAAGCGAGAGATGCGACATCGGAAGTGCGACCAAATCGATTTAGGAAACAGTGACGTGGAAGGGGCTTCCTGGGATATGGTCCTCGCCCCACTTGACGATGAGCAGGTACTGGCCGGGCTCCTGGGCCGTGTACGTCACGGTGTACCTTCTGTTTCCCACGTGCTTCACGTAGACCTCCTCGCATGGCGTTTCCGGGCCGTGGACCCCGACCAACAACATGTTGCTCCCTGCGGGCACAAAAAATTCGCTTTTTTGTAGAAAGGATTTCAGCCGACGATCGCTACACGACGGACAAACATCGGGGGTTTCTGCGCCTCTGGGAAGGCGCTGAGAAACGATGGACTAAAATAGCACAAGATGGTAGTAGTACCTTGCAAACCGGCTGGCAATAGGTTTGTGGGTGAAGATATGAAAATCGGTTCTGGATTGAAGGTTTTTTTTTATTTAATCGCCTGATTATTACGTCTTCAAAAGATCAACTAGAAAGAATTACTTTCTCTTCATCAAAACGTAGTTTTACAACAACAACATGTCTTTCTGACAAGACTAACAAGTAGTTGCTTCCGACACAAATGCAGTACAATGCAGTGGTATATACTGTTTGTGGAATAGAAGGCTCGGGAACAGGGTTTTTGAAAAAGATTGCGAGGTTTCTTTTCAGCAAATTTACACAGTTCAGTTTTGTTATTTTTTAATTTTTCATTTTGGTGACGGCAATTGGCTGCAGGCCGAAGCCTGGAATTTGCTTTTTGCCGGGGCGTTTGAGGTGAACGTTCTTGCCCAAGGACTACGTTGATTCACTCAGTGGCCGTGGACCGAACACCCAACCTTCCAATTGAGAGGCGGACACTCTAACACTGAGCTATCGTCGCCCTAATGTTGTTGAAATGCGTTCTTCACGGTCCCAGAGCTTGATCAGTTGTACAAAATCACTGTGACGTCATTTGCGAACGGATGACTACTCGCGCTCGACACTTACATTCGGCGTTTCCTGGCGACACGCCGGAAATGAGCAAATCTTCGCAAAACTACACGCAGTCGCGCCATATCTTGCACTGTGCACACGAACGAGCTTACCTGCTGTGCAGCAGTCAACCGTGAAAGCGTTGTTTTCGCCGACCTTCGCTCTTCGCAACCCGGTGCCGTAAGATCGAACTTTGGACGCGTCTGATTTGAAGCGGTGCTGGACAAAGCAACAAACGAATGGTAAGAAGCAATATGTATTGCTCTTAACTTTTTAATTTACGACAACGACGTTCTTGTTGGGAAAATAACTTTTCAAAACCGTTCCACATACCGAAGGCTTGCCGTGCTTTCCAACACCAGTCACGCGAACAGGGAAGGGGCTTCCCGGGATGTGCTCGTCATTGAACTTGACGCAAGCTTCGTAGTCGCCTGAACGTACAAAGTCACGCTTCAGAAGATATTCGACCTAGCAGTCACACTATTACTAGCTGGTGGCGACACGCACGAGATCTATCTCCTCACAAGCGCATAACAGGCGACAGAGCGTAAGCATTTGCAATTACAACAAGCAGTTGGTCAGTGATTTCTTACCTGGCTCGGTTACAACATAAGAAACACCGCAAGATCCATCCTTCCTGTCTTCAAAATTAATTTCTGCTTTCGACGGGCCTTCGACTGCGATAGACAGACCACCTGCCCCGGCCTCTCGCGTCCAGATGCTGAAATCGGCTGAAATTATAAAAAATAAAGACTAATTAATAAAAGTTTTCAAAGCTACATTTCAAATTTTAACGAGTATAGCACTTGTTTGACAATCGATATGTGAAGTAATTCCGCCATAAGCAACTACAAAACATTATAAGTTCTCGCTTCATGCAGCCTCAAGACTTAGACATGTGACTTACCTGGTACATTCACTGTTGCTGCTTCCAGTCCTGGTCCACCGGCTGTAACTTTTTTGGCGCCACCTTCGCCCAGAGGACCGACAGTAAACTGGAAGGGACTTCCAGGGACATGGTGGTCCATGTACTTCACGCTCACGGTGTGCACCCCCATTTCCTGTGGTTCAAAAATCCCCGGTAATCATTTTATACGCGATCGACCGAATGACTGATGTAATCACCAACGACACGACGTTACAGAGTAATTCTTCGATACTTACTCTGGGAACAAATCTGATGCTGAACGTGTTTTCCGATGTCTCTACTATCTCCGCGTCTTCCTTTCGTCCACTTGGACTTTTAACCTCGGCCTTCAAATCAGCAACTCCGGCCCCTGAACATTCAAAGTAGGATGTTGTGAGACCGGCAGGATAATTTGCGACGTCTGATCTGACGGTATAGCATCATGTCAATAAGCACAACACTCGGAACGCATTTCTTCGACTAGTATGAGAGACACGACAGATTGTTCCAAATACATTCCCAGTCTTGATATTGTCTGCGTTTGAATCGCAGCCCATTTAAGGTCACCCCCTCAAAGGAATTCATTCATGTATGAGACACTGCAGGATAATTATTATTACACAACAATTACCGATCATCTCACTGCGGATTGCAAAGACGATACAGAAATAGAAAAAAACAAGAAAGGTTACAGTCAAGAAAGATTTCGAAGCAGTTTTTTGAAAAAGGACAAGACGAAAGATAGTTGTGCTTGCCTGACTGTTTGAAAGACTGTTCGAAAGTACCCAACTTTGACTGTTGAGTGAACTGAGGCACAAAAGAAGATTGAGACGATAGAGAGATAGGGCTGCCGAAGCTCTCCTGCACAACCCTGTGCGTTTGAGCGCCACCAGACGGAGAGCTTTTATAAGAAGTTTGTTCCGTTCTGCGGTAGGATCGGCTGTAGGAGGAAGAGGAGCGTCCACCACGAGCAGCAAGATTCGGTTTCCAGTTATCTGACGGTGCGAAGGGAAAGGTGGAAGGTTGAGAAATGAAGCAGCGTGCTCGTTTAAGAAAAGAGGTATGTCGTCAGGCAACAAGTAAAGACCGGCTTGATATAAAAGACTTTCGCTCGCACACTTTCGACAAACGGAGTTGGGCGAAGCCTCTTACCTGGGATTTTCAAGTTGAGGTCGCAGGTGCTGCCAACAGAGGCCAAGGATGGCGCTTTCTGTTGACGTGTTATGCTTTCTGTCACATAATCTTTGTTCACGTCATCTCCTAAAACAAGAAAAACATGCCTTAAACGAAGAACTCACTTACCAAGCATCTTGTAAACCAGGACTACGCGCAGTTCTTATTCGCTTAAAACCGCTTATAATAAGTTTTAACACCACATTATAAACGCCAACTGACCTGTGCATTTAATGGTGAATGGTGATCCAGGTACGTGCTTGTCGGCAAACTTGATACTCGCGATGTACTCTCCTGGCTTTTCGGGAGTGTACTTAACTTTGCAAACACCATCTTCCATGTCGTCGCATGTGATGTCTACTTTACTCGGTCCTTCAATCGACAAACCCAAACCTCCGTATCCTGACAAGTAGAATTTCCGAAGTATTAATATTTTTTTCTGCTTAATATCATTACTTCATTTTAATTTGTGTGCAACGATACCCTCTTGCAGTTGCCAGCGTATTCTCATTTTTATTTCTTTAATTATTGCTGTTTCCAGGCGACAGAGGCAGACCACAACTTAAAATTGACATCGTTTATTACCGGGGAATATGTACAAAAAAACAACGTGAGAAACGATGAAAAAAATTATTTTTTAAAAATCCTTACCTATGCCCAGCTTTCTACAGTGGAAAACGTCAGCAAATTTTACGCAACTTAAAGACCATCCTTTCGTCATCAGATGCTTATTTACTCTGCACTAACATTCTTATGTGGCCTACATGTCTGCGTGAGTATGAAGTGGCGTCCACGGAAGGCACGACAGCATAAGCGTTTCACTCACCGGCTTTCCGTGTGTCCACATTGAACTCGGCGCATTCACCGGCGCTCGCCTTTTCAATTCCATCCCCGTAAACCTTCACTTTGCTGGCGTCGCCAATCTCAGACTCTCCAACCATAATGCGGAACGGGCTGTTCGCCACGTGCCGACCCCGCTTGGTCACGTTCACCAGATGCTCACCGATTTCCTTCGGCGTGAACGATATTCCTGAAAATGTGAAATCCAGTGACGGTCAAAAAATGTCGCTTGAAGCGGTTATATAGCGAACAATATATTTCACCTGCCGGGAAACTTGAACGAGCGTGTGCAACTTACCGATATGTCCATTAGGTAGCTTCTTCAAGCTGCAGTCCTCCTTGTTACCCGACGGGGCCACAATGCTGGCTGAGAGCAATGAGAGGTCTCTCTCGTTGATCTTGAGCGCGACATCACTAGTTGTTCCATACGCCAGCTTCGACTTTCTTTGGTCGGGTCCACCTGATGTTATTATTAACGCACGATTAGACAACCTTGTAACAGAAAAGGTGCACAGGTAGCTTCACTAATCCATCCGTTCTATTATTCGGTTGCGCCTAAAGTGAATCGAACTTGAAGTCAAAATCGCTGGTCGGTGGTTTGATTTTTTTAAAATGCGATTTGCTGCGAGGCTAACCGACCTGATATGTTCGCAGTGAAAGGTGATCCGGGTATGTGTTCGTCGTCGAACTTGACTGTGATCGTGTATTCGCCGGGGGCTGTGGGAAGATAAGAGACAGAGCACGTCCCGTCTTTGTTGTCTTCGCATTTGATCTCAGCCTTCGACGGGCCTTCGATCGCAAGAGCGAGCCCGCCTGCGAAAGAACAGGACCCGTTTCGTTGAGAAACAGCAGCTGGATGTTTCACACGGAGCTATTATGGAACACCGTGCGACGCACAAGAGACTGCGCTCTTCGTCCAGGTTATTTGGAAACTTTCATGTTTTTAGATTTAGGTTCTTTCTAGCCCATGCGCTTTTGTAGGCGGTTTGTTTGCACGGCCAGATGCGTGGAGTTACATTTCTCTCAAAAAATGAAAGCAATTCAACGCGTGAAAGCTGCACGTTTAAATATGTATGCACTAACACCATGCCAGTTATGGCGTAACCGCGCAGCGATTAGATTTTGAAGCATGCTCACCTGCACCAGCGTCTTTTGTGACAATGGTGAAATCAGCAGGGCAGTTCACTTTCCCTGTTACCAGGCCAGGCCCGTATGCAGTCACGTGACCAGGAGCGACGACGTCGGCATAGAATCGAATGGGACTTCCTGCACGCAAAAGAATGAGCCGGTGTTTTCGCAAATCACGTGAGAAGGCTGCCGTCATGCTACCCATACAAATCGCTTGGCGATTTTGATTAGCTGTCAGGTTTTGTGGGTGACACCCGTCAATTCAAGTTATTCTCGTTTTAGCGCGTCGTAATGCAGCAGTCAAACCGTCGCACAGACTCAACGGTTAGCAGTTGCAGCAGCTGGTCAAACTGTATTTTGAAGAAAAGCAATGCAAATGTCATAAACAACCACGTTAACGCCCAGTCTAACTTGGAGTCTTACACGGGATGCAAGAAACAGACTGAGCAAGTTTAACAAAACTTACAAGTATGAAATTACGTTTGCTGAACACTGATGCACAAAAAAACGCATGTACCGCATGTGCTCTTCATAACAACTCTGAAAACAAAGGAAGCCCTCCCTCGAATAAGAAGGTTATCATACCGGAAATATGTTCGTCATCCAGATATATGGCCATCTCGTGCAGTCCTTTCTCGCTCGGGTTATACTGGACAGAAATGGTTCCATCTTTGTTGTCCTTGATCACCGGCGTCTCTTTTCTGCCACTAGGTGTTGTAACCTCACCTACAGCATTTAATAATGTTAAATCGAGGAAGCTGAAGTTTTGCGGTCAAGTCTCACCGCCATGATTATTAGCGGTTGTTTAATTAAAGTGCGCGAAACACAAATGACAAAACGTTTTAATTTTAAATGCAACACGTCGACGCGGATCGTCGTGAACTTGTTGCCTGAACAACTCGCCAAATTGTTTTTGAATAAAGAGCTCTTTTACAACAGCGACATTGGGCGATTTTATTGTTCAACTTAAAAATACAAACGCTGGTCCATACTTGACAGTTTTCCCGGTCTGGACGGGACGTCGAAGACAAGGTAGATGGGACGAAGCGAGTCAGGATCTGCGTAACCGTCGACTTGTTGTTGCACAGCCTGCAACGATTAATAACAATTACATTCAACATTGGATTTCGATTTTCAATGCTTCCTTTGTTCCCCAATCAGGCAATTATGCTTTTTTCTCGTAATCACGCAGTGGTATGGTTAATTTTTACTACATAAAAAAAACTTTGTGCTGATTCCAAAAACATCAGGAAGTGGAGTTGCGTTGGCACAGCAGACGACCCAACGACGCGCAAACGTATCACTGCACTTCAAACGCACAAGACACTGATTTACAAAACATGGGTAGACACTAGGAACGCGTGCGAGCAACCCGACCACTGGAAGCAGCAAAGCGTTACCTCATCCGGGGCACCGTTCATCGCCGAAAACGCAGGTGCGGCCTGAACGACTTGAACCATGTCTTCGTCAATAGGAACTTGCTGTTGTTTCTCATGCCCAGCCTGGACGTGCAGCACACCGTGAACACACACGCGAAACATGCAAAACACTTCGGCGACGCTTGGCTCGCAGCCAGACGACAGTTGGACTGCAGTCTGGACTACCAACCGTTAAATTGGTGTCAAGTTATGGCGACGATCAGATGCGAGTTTTGCAAACAGAAATGCTGGCAGGGACGCTTGGCGTTCATGTGGAACTGGTGAAATCGAGCTGTTCGCTCTGTAAATAGGGTGACGCCACACGAGACAAGCTGTGGTGATGTTACAGCGCAAATTGATGATTGAACTTCACGCAGCATAAGCAAATCAACCCGGCCGTAGACAAAAATACTTTTGAAAATAATTTGCGATTGCAGTATTTTCGCGAACTCACTGGCACTGTCCTTTTCGGAACGCAAAGCACGCGCAACCAAAACTATTTATAGACCATAAGACAGGGATCTCGTTTCCTTCCCTTACATAAGGGCATTTGATTGGTCGACCAAACATGGCGGCTCAGGTGACACTGCAGCACTGATAATGCTTGCCGGGATACACAAGCTTTCAATAACTGAACATCCAAACTTTGTGTGTGGATGCAACAAGTGATAGAAAACGTCGAGGCCAGCAAGACCCAACTTTCAAGCAAGCACAAAGTGATGCTGGGCGTGTTTCGATATCGTTTCGGATGTCTCGACTTCTTTCTCGTATGTTTCACCCCAAGGTCAAATTTGGAAAAAAACTCAATTTTACAAAGAATGTATGACCTGCGTTCCATGCTGACTTTTCGTAACTTAAAGACGCATTTGTTTGTAGCATAAGATAAGGCATAGTAAAATCGTTTTGCACATCACTTGTGATAACTGCAACATACAAGAAGTGCTTTCACGCGTATTATCACTTTCAATATGTAGATGAATGAAATGCACTTCACGATCGCGTATCATGGATAAAGTTGTTAGAACTTTCTCATTTTTCTTTTTTATGGTACTTTGCTATTCGGTGGCTGTCGTGAAACAAACAAACACAAACAGCATGCTAGAAAACAAGAAGTCAAAAAATGCAGTGGTAACATTGGAAACGTACCGTGACGCGGTAAGGACTGTCGGGCACGTCCACACCGCCGAACTGTATGTTGATGTTGTAAGCGCCGGCTTCTGGCGCGGTGTAGAAGATGTCGAAGGTGCCGTCCTTGTTCTCCACCACGTCGGCGTCGAGCAGATCGCCGTCCGGCTTCACGATCGAACACGTGACCTTTCCTGGTCCGGCTCCGTTCGGGTCGACGGTGATGACTGCCTCCTCACCAATCACGATGGTCGGACCTAGACCGTCACCTGTGCGCATTGAACCAGAACCGTGACGGGAGGAGGTGGAAGCGGAGCGTTCGTTCCTTCCTTAAAACTTTTGCCAAAGTGGTGAAATTTTCGCTAACCAGTCGAGCGCAGGTCAATTTCATTTTCAGATACAACAGTCGTGAAATCAATCCAAAGAAAAACGAACTGAACCGAAAAAATCCGAACCTAATTCAAAACTGTTGAAAACAAACTACCGATGTGCGTGTACGTTACTCAGATCAAAGTCGCTTAAAATGCTATCCGTGTAGAACGTTGCTTAAAATGCTATCCGTGTAGAACTTAATGATTAGGAACAGAAGCAAGGAAAAGGTTGGATAACTAACCTGCGTTGCCGAAGGAGACTGGGAGAGTTCGAAGAAAAGAAAAAGGAAAGACATGTTAAGAATGGAAAGCTTAAAAAAATATAAGAGGTCAGAACGTGTTACTGACGAAGCTCAGAAACAAAGTACAAAACGTAGGAAACTACGAAAAAATGTCATCAAGACGGTCCAGAAAATAGTTTGTGAAAAAACGCTATGCATAAATACCAACAACAAAGTTTTTCAGACGCTGAAAGAAATACCAAGCACAAATCGCAGCCTATCCTCTTACCGGTAACAAGACATTTGCTAGCGTCACCGCAGGGTTGCGCCCGGATGCGGTAGGGGGAGTAAGGGATCTCATCTCCTCCGTATTTGACAGATATCGTGTAACGGCCAGCCAGGTCGGGCAGGTAGGAGACTGTGTACGTTCCGTCATCGTTGTCGCGTATACTTGCTTTCTTAGGGCGACCTTCAGGATCCTGTTACCGCAAATTACCTTCGTAACCTTCAGTGCTCAAACACCGACACGGCACTCACTCCTATCCGGAGGAAATGCTTCACAGGTAGCAGGGGACAGTTATAGTGAGAGCTTTTTTTTTAGCTGAACTAAACCTTGCCTCGACCGGCAATTTTCCGCGTTGTCCGTGCTGGTTATTCGTTTTAAACTCATGCGAGCCTGGTCGAAGCTTCGCTTTGCAAGAAAAGCGAAGGCCGTGTGGTTGTAGAATAGAACGCAAGATTAATTATATGCAATATATCTACTTACAAATGAAACATTTTTCAAAATTTCGCTGCCTAGCCAAACTGCACAGATGTTAATACAAAAATACGAACACACGGCCACTGGCAGCAACTTAAATCAGCACCCATGCAAGTTCGAGCAGCTCAGATTTATCATTCCAACGCAGCAGCGGTAAGAGCAATTGCTGAGAACTGTAAAGCTTCATATTTCATTGCTGCAGTAACATCGCCGTCGGCATTAGATTGAAAGCGCGCATGCATACACGGCACTGTCCGAAAAGCGCTTTGTTACTGGGCGATCTTGGCACAACGTTAAAAGAGGAAAACTGATTTTCACAAGTTCTCCAAAAGTAAAAAGCAATTAATGCAGCCAGAAGCAGAGGATTGACGGAAAACCAAAAGATTGAGTTTCAAAACAACGTTACTTCGTGTCCAATCACAGCCGCTTACAAGAAAGCTATGGCTTAGTTGGTCTGGTTTAGCTACCGAACATAAACACAGACCAAACTTGACCGAAGAGCATCCAGAAGTGAAAGAACGCTGCCCAACAACGAGCCGAAGTCATAAACACCGCGCTGCTTATGAGATCATAATCATTAGTCGGCAACAAGGCCGTCAGCGAAAAGCGGACGACACCATAATTGATGAAAGCCTATGCAAGTGATCGATGCGAGCAGAACTGCCTTTTAAAACGCTCATCACCGCACATTGGCTTCACCTGCTCAGCGCGCAGCAAATCGTGTTATGAGCTTGCGTGAGCGCCAAGGCAACTTACTACGGCATGAGCCACACGAGGCTCCCTCTCGACAGGAGCGCCCACTCCCTTTGACTTGCGGACTGGAGATTTTTGGGGCGCCAGGACATCTTGAGCGGTCACGGGGCCGCCACAGGGCATTTCGGCCGTGTATTTCTCACGTTTCGGGTTCTAGAATCACGCGAAATACATTCTCTGAAGACATTCTCTGAAGCTGTAATTTGGTCAAAGTGCAAGCGACCAATGAGACAGTCTATATTCGAGTCAATAATATCATCGTCGTGCAGTATGTGGCTTTAAAGCAAAGGTACTTGATGCCACATTCAAGCATTTTGACTTCAGTCGCTTGTAGCTGAGAGGGAAGCTATTGGTCTTGCCTTGAATTATGTTTGTAAAATTTTGAAATAGATATTTGGTTATAAAAGTAAATGATAAGCATACCGTTATCTGTACAGCCAGGACACCATCGCCAGCGTCGGTCGCGTCGATATTGAATTCAACAGGAATTGAAGCAGGAACACCACCTGTCGCCACCCCTGGACCGCTACATTTAACCTAAACACAACGTGATTTCTCTATTGTAACACAATACGACATACCAAATTAAGATTGGAAGTATGTGTCGCATTATTTGGGGGAAAAACGATTTTATACCTGCAGTCATTACATTGAATCACATATAAAAATAAAACTAACTGCTACATAAAAGACGACGGTGGTTCACAAAGTCCTCTGAAAAATGTAAAGGCTTTAATTACGACAGTTCGATCTTTGCAACGTCAGTGGTCAAAAAGAAAGCTCTCTACCGTTTAACTGTCTTATCAGTCCAAGGCTACAAGCACCTACTTTGCTGGCATCATGAGTAGGCAACACGCGGATGCGGTATGGACTGCGTGGAACTTCTTGGTCAGCGTAAAGGACCTGCACTTGGTAAGTGCCTTCCTTAGTCGGAGTGTAATCGACCGTGTAAGTTCCATCATTGTTGTCTTCAATCTTGACGTCTTCCTTGATCCCTACAACAAAAACGTTTTCGTGCAAATGAACTTTATTTAGACATGTAACGAGAAGCACAATTATCTCGAGATCTGACTGTCGAATCCAGCTTGTCGAGAAACCGAGCTGCTCACCTCTTGGGCCTTTAACAGCGACATCGAGCGGTGCGACGCCAGCTTTGCTGCAGTCCACTGTGAAGCGCTGTGGAACGTTGGCTCGCACGCCGGGAGAAACCCCGGCACCTTTGCATTCAACCTGCCAAAAAAGTATTTCAAGCGTGATGGAAACGCGACACAGAAGAAAACACGCGAGGCGTTGCAAAGGCTGCGAGATGCGAATGGTGGCAGAAAGCCAAGTGAAGTCAGTCCAGGCCCGCAACTAGTGAGTGGGCAACCGGGCAACTGCCACCCCCCCAGAAAAGTTTGATTATGTTTCGCTGCTAGGTACAACAACACGTTACAACCATTTCCCCCCGAAAATATCAGCTGATTGCGGCCCTGGGTCAGTCCGTTTACGATAAAAGTTGTGGTTGCGTTAATATTAAAATGAAAAAAGACAGGCCTTTGACGATTCACGGGAGAAATGCGTGGCCATTGCTAAACGTGTGGAAAAACAAATTACTTTTGAAGGATCGACGACGTCTTTAATTGAAACGCCAAACGGAGATCCAGGAATGTTTTGGCCTCCATATGTGATGTTTACGTCATAATCTCCAGGAGCAGTGGGGAAGTATTCAACAGCGCATGTGCCATCTTTACTGTCCTGAAAAACGTAACAGAAAACCATATATGAAAACAGAAAATCAAGAAAAAAACAAGTAGATGCGTCGGAATGTGTATTTCGTAATCGAGAGCGTTTTCGTTCACATTTCCACAACAAATGCGATCGCTTGACATTAGAACAGAACGGTTTCTTGATGCTTTTTAAGCCATTTGCAATGAATTAACAAATTACGGACGACGGATGTTTCCGTGCAAGCAAACAACGAATTATTTTTTCGCGAAAAATTTTATTTCTTTCGAAAAAAATCATTACAAAGATTTTTATTCGAAAAAAAATTACAAGTACATTATTTTTTTTCACAACTTCTAAATTTTAATAAAACCAAACAACTCTGGCCAAGTCCTTACCGTGCACGTTATCTTTGCATCTGATGGACCTTCAACAGCAAGACCGAGGCCTCCGCTGCC
>JGI24158J21664_10007125_pt1 | contig 14820 bp, 8 predicted proteins | sample Ectturendosymbi3_FD_21664 | JGI IMG/M metagenome (IMG submission 21664) | reverse complement strand
TCTGTATATAAACCAGTTCGGTAGTATCTCCACTTCATTCTGACGATATCCCCTAAAGAGTGTCAGACGAAAAGCTTTGGGATGAATCTCCTACTTCACGCCATCTTCAAGTTCTGTACCACCAAACGTCTTTTCAAAAACTCTTTATGTATGATACTGATGAAAGTTAGACTCAGCATGGGAAATCTGGCAGTAAAGCATGCCCACACAATACTAGGTTCTCGAAAAGTTGCTTTATTAGGCAGAATCAGTTTCTTGCTGAATGAAGCCCAACTTCATTTTTTAATTAAATACAAGGCAGACTGTGGGTGGATGCAAGGTTTATTTTGACAGTTACTGGCTTTCTACAACTACATAGAAAAAATATACACGATAAATATGCAGAAAAATGTACACCGCGCTAAAATCTGACCTAACAGTAATTAATTAACTAGTCAAATGAATTAGGATGCAATAAAGCTTGACAATCATAAAAAGCTATACAGATTACCAACTTTGGCTGAGATGTTAAATTCACCACCGTTGGTTCAACCTCTAGTGGTGAATTGCAGATTAAGCTAATCAGACTGCATGTTTGATGACTAACTGGTCTTGCAAAACAAAAAAGAGATAGTGTCACCACACAACTTTTGCTATGTTCTTAAGGTCACTGTCTTATCTCAAGGAAAGTACACAACAGCTTTCAATCAAGCATGTTCACCTGCATTGCACAGTTCAAACAAAGCAAGCATAAGAATAATGGCCACAAGTGTGGGCAATGTTCCACGTTTGATGCAGATGATTATTACATCACACATAGTTGAGTTGATTTTATTTGGCGATAATTAATATAGAGCATGTGTGTTAAGATGATGTACTAATATGCTGCTGCAACAACTTAGCCTTTAGGTTTGTTAAAAACTGCAGGATTTTACAATTTAAAACATCAGGACTTTAGGATCTTCTAGAAGCACTTATTATATCCTGCAGTTCTGAAACTTCATGTTCAGCATCAAGCCATAGGTGGCAGAACCGGGGGGGCCGTATGGGCCTAGGCCTCCTACTTTTATTTCTGGGGGGGCCTGGCCCCTCAAAATAAGGAAAGCAGTATTCATTTGCTGCAATTTTCAAATTCCTGCCCCTCTTCCGACACCCATATGCTTGTGTGTAGGAAAAGTTCGTGCAACACCATTAAAAAATTTGAGTTAATTCCAAGCGTTTTAACACCATTCCAAGTAGTGACATTTTACTGAATCTTATACGCAAAATGAAATATTTGACAGATCAATTTCAATTGTGTTTTTGTTTTTGTATTGGCAACGCTAAATAGCTGTTTTATTTCTGCATTGGAAACACAATTGGCATCCTTACGGACATCTTGCTTGTTGCTACGTATGTTTTGTCATGTCTTTGCATTCCGGTATCTAATGCAGTTGTAGAATGAGTATTCAGTCATCATACTTTTGTCTTCAAGATGAAGAAAGATTGTGATTTTGAATGCGTTTAAGACAGGTATTAATGTTGTGTCATGTTTGCCTGTTTTCAAGCTGTGTTTGTGGTGTTTTTAACAGCGCAGTGGCTACTCAGGCATACCGGCTTCTCGGGCTTAGCCCAAGTTTTCGATTACGATTCATAGCGGATAATAGCTTGCATCTATATAGCAATTTGCTTTAATATCATTTGTACTTAGATAAAGCACTACAACCCAAATGAGATCTATACACAAAACAAGTCAAAAGGTGATGGTTGAAGTACTCTTAAGAGTAGGTCCTAATTTACAGTTCCTGCCCAGTTGAAATCACCCAGCAACAGGAGAGGCCAGATTTACCTCCTTTTTGACATGATTAGCTTTACTGCATTTTGCTCGATGAAGGGCATCTTCCTTCTGCAACAATCTTTCTAATCTTCTCTCATAGTTGCTTTCTCCATGTCTTCATCCCTGTTTTCTCCGACCCTGACTCCAGTCTCCACCTTGAAATTCAGCGCCTTTCTTAGGGCATCATCCTCATCTCCCTTCAAAACATGTCCATTCCATGTAACCCTACTTACTTTCGCCAGCATTTCCAGTTTCTCTTAATCCCAGCATGTTCATCAATTAATCAGTATTATTTTTGTCCAACAGTTTCGCACCACACATTGCTCTTACCTTAGATCCCTAGGTTCGCCTCAGAACTGACACCACCTTCTCCCTCACACACTAGCACCATGTCCCACTGCCATACAGCATAGCTGATCTCACATATGTCTGATAGACCCCTCCTTTTATCTTCAGTGAGAACTTTTTCCCATATAAAAATTCCCCACATTTGGTGAATTTTATCCATCCAAGTCTTGTTCTCCAGGCTGCTACTGCTGTTTCACACCCTCTGTTCGCATTCAATCTGTCACTCAAATAACAAACCATTCACCGTTTCCATTTCGTTACACAACTTTTCAACAGCCTCCACTGGTCTTTCTTCAACTTTCCTACACCGAGCACAGACAAAATTATTTGCCAGAATAGGGGTGTCTCCATTGATTTTTGTGCATCTTCTGTGAACCCATTTCCTACAATTCATGCACAAGATTAAAATAACCATTGCTCTTTTCACACATATGCCACATGGTTTTGTGTTACTGATTGTGTCTCCTTCTGATCTGCTAACAACTGCTTGGTCTTCCCTAGGTTAACCTTTATCCCTTTGTTCTCAAATGCCTCTTTCCATTTCCAAACTTTTTTAGCTCTTCCATGGTTTCACTCAACAGAACCAATTCATCTGCATATAGGATTTCCTTTAACAAACCTTCTCGACCACTTGCAATGATTTCATTAAGTACGACTGCAAACACAAACAGAGGCAATACTGATCCCTGATGTACCCCTACTTCAACATAAAACTCCTCCAATAATTCTGTTCCACCACCTATGCTCCATCATAAAGGTTCATCAATGCTTTCACCATTATCTCTGGTAAACCTTATTTCCTTATTTCATGGCAGACGATCGAATGTTTTTTCTAGATCAGCGGTTCCCAACTGGGGGTTCCCGAATCCCCAGGGTCCAAAATGCAATTGCCGTGGGTGAGAGTTTGCATGTTCTTGGATGTACTTTTTTCAAATAAACTGAGTTTTATGAAAGCTTGCAAGTGCTATTATTCAAAAGAACATTATCCAGCTTACCTTACTAATTTAACAATCTAAACTGCTGAATGCGTGCATTGCAATTTCTGCTTCATGTTGCAGTTACCACAATGAAAATGGCCAGTGATGCAATTGTACGCATGTTGTGATTTTTAAATGTTTATGACGCAATTATGGCAAGATTGTTGTTTGATGCTACATAACTGGAAAGTTTCTGCTGTTCAACCACACAAAATTACCTGAAACTAAGGACAAAAGCCCTGTCTATTTTAGTGTATTGCAAACCAGGATTTTCCTTGCTACTTCAGTTGAAAAAAATATCAAAACTGTTTGATTCCATCGAACGATTTGCACGTGGTTCTGAGTAATTGTGTGCCAAAGTGTGAGCAGATAATTTCAGATAAGCAGCAACAAAAAAGTCACTAAGTTTGTTTCTAACGGGCAGTAAGGTATGAAAGGTAAACAGTATGACGGAGTATTTTCTGTTTTGTTGTCAGTATGTATTACGATTAATAATTTAAGAAATGAAGATGTGGCAAAATCAGAATGTTTTTGTGATGTTACGCTTTCTCAAACAAGGGGGTGTGGATGTCACCATATTTTTATGACAGGGATGTCAGCTCCAAAAAAGGTTGTGAACCTATGCCCTAGATCAGCTATGTCCAACCCGTGGCCTACATGTGGCCCACTCGAAGGTTTTCGCTGTAGTAAAAGTATCCTACATAGTGACAACCTGTCCTTTTTCATAAGCTTAAATTTGACATTTTGTATGCAGGTGGTCCTCAGTGCCTTTTCATCATGTCTGGACCATTGCAGTTAGTATTCCAACACTTTCAGTACATTAGCTTAACAGTTTGATGGCCGGTCTATGAATATATCGTACTTGGATTTCGGCCTAAAACCAGCAGTTTTCGATTGCCTTACCAATGCCATAGCTCCTCCGCCGATTGCATCAGAGAGCTGTTCAAGGGATCAAACGGATCGGCCAGTCTTCTAGTCGGCACTCGAAAAAAATTTTTTTGGTTGGGGGTTGCGGATATTTTGCGAGAGGCGTCATAAGTGAAGTAGTTTTAAGGTAATTTTGGCTCATGTTACCTGGCCTAGAGCCCAACTGCTAGGCCCAAGTATTTCGCTGAAGTTTTCATTGGAAACTAGGCTCGAGTCTGAGTCTTTTGAGCCTTTGATCAACTTTCTAGCATTTCTTGTTCAAAAGTTATGATCTAAAATAAACAAGTTAATTATCTAATTAGTCAAATATTTTTATTACTTTAGATCATAATTTTTGAACCTGAAACCGTAAGCAGGTCATCCAATCCAAAGTATCAAAAGCCTCGGATTGTAGCTTAGTTTCCAATAAAAACTTAGTGAATATTACCATCTAACAGTTTGGGCCCAGGGCCAGGTGAAGTGGGCCAAGGTGGCCTAAACGTCCTCCACTTATGACGTCACTCACAAAAAATCTGCACTCCCCAACCAAAAAATTTTTTTTCGAGTGCAAACTAGAAGACTTGCCGCGTCTTTCGAGCCTTTGAACAGCTCTCTACCGCTTTCGGCGCCAGAGCTACACGCACACAAAGCCATGTGCGATCTGGTTGTTTTGGCATGAAAATCCTCGAATCCTACCGGACGTCAAAGTGTTAAGCTAAATTTGGTTTGCTAAGATCAAAGTAAGCCATTCAATGAGCTGCCTTCATTGATATGTCATTCAGTGTGTGGCCCTGGTTAAGACAGTGACATAATTTTTGGCTCAGTAAGCCATTTGGGTTGGACATAGCTGCTCTAGATCCACAAAGCACACGTACAGATGTTTCCCTTCATTACAATATTCTGCATGCATCCTTCTTAACACCATCACTGCTGGAACAGTTTGCAGCAGCCTTAGTTTGACACATGTATAAGCAACTGCATAACTTGATAGGCGACTGTGCTAGAGAGCTGTTGAAATCCTCCAGACTTTGAAAGTTTTCAAGTTTGCAACAAAAAAAAAAAAATTTTGGTTTTAGATTTTTTGTGAGTGATGTCATAAATGGAGTAGGTTTTAGGTCATTTTGGCTCAGGTTACCTGGCCTTGGTCCCAAACTGCTAGATAGAAGTATTTTGCTCAAGTTTTTATTGGAAATTAGGCTAGAATCCGCATCTTTCTAGGGTTCCGGGTTCAAAAGCTATGGCCTAAAAACAACAAAATAATTATTATTATCCTCGGGGGATAATTTACCCCCAGTTTGGGAACCACTGATCTAGCGCCTGGGTCCCTGGCCAGGTAACCTGAACCAAAATGGCCAAAAAGCTATCTCACGTATGACATCACCCACAAAAAAACAGAACCTCAGTCTTTTTTTCATTGCAAGCTACAAGACTTGCCGCATCTTTTGAGGGTTTGAAAAGCTCTTTAGCACAAGGGTCACCAACATGGTGCCTAGCCCACGAGCACCAGGTCGCCCACACAGACCACGTCGGTCACCCGCGGGCTTGTTCTGACAATAGTATAATGTGATCCGTGTCTTCACATTGATGCATATCTTTAATATTTATTGATGATAGCATAATTGAAAACAAATTGAGCAAAATTTTATTTCAGAAATGTGCATCAAACTGGTAGTCCTTCGCATGAACCTGTACCAATAATTAGCTTTCAGTATCGAAAAGGTTGGTGACTCCTGTTCTAGCACAATCGACTGACGAGTTATGGTGTTGCAAAATGGTGCAAAAATAGTAGCTCATGTGGGAGCCTAAAGCATGAACATATCGTACACTGGCAGCCAAGGTGTTAAGAAAAACAAAGCATTCATCATCCCCTATCCGGGCAAAAATCCACAGTGTATATTGTCCAGCTGTGTCAACATCTACTTAACCATTCCTCTAGCACTCTTTCTACAATCTTCATAGCATGTTCCAGTAACTTTTCTCCTCTCTATGCCCCAGAGCTCACCACATCCCCTTTTCTTTTACCAATTGGTATTATCACACTCATCTTCCATTCCTTTTGCATTCCCCTTCCATCCAATACACACAGACAGAGTTCCATCATCACATCAATCCCAATCTCTCCACTTACAGTTATCATCCCCACACTTGCTCTTGAGAGTCNAGCCGTCTTTCCTGGTTTTATATATCTTATGGCCTTCACCATCTCTTCCCAGGTAACTTTCTTAAATGTTTCTTCCATTACATTTACTTCNGTCATATTATGATCCCACTCATTTTCTTCATCCACGATCTCTTCCATATTTTTCCCCTGTCTTTCAGATTGTTAATTTAGCCTCCCATCTCATGTATCTTCCTCCTTCAATATCTTTCCCTTCCTTCTCCATTAATTTCAAAAGATCGAGGACATTCTTTGGTTTTTCACCTAATTTATGTAACTGCGGTTCAGCCTCCCTTCTCATAGCTTTTCCAACCATTTCCTTCGCTTGTTTTTCATGCTCTTTTATCAGACCCTGTTTTCTGCAATACCATTCTTGCAAAGCTCTTAGTTTGCTGCTATTCTTGTTATCATGTCCTTGACCTGCTCATTCCACCACCATGTGCTTCCTTGTTTCTTTCTTCCTTCTGCAAATTTTATCGCATGCCTGCAGAATTCCATCCTTAAAGAATTTCCACAAATCCTGTGCTTCAATGTTTACCAACTCTCTAACTCCTTCCACAAAGTTCACTCTTGTTTCGTTGTTTTTTAACTTTCATACATGCCTCCTTATGATTTGTTTTTTTCTCACAATCTTCTTTAGGTTCTTTGTATCTGTTTCCACAACCGACCTGTTCTATAATCCCCATCGGATCACTTTTATGCCTATCAAGACTTTCTGTTTTCTTTGTCTACCAACACAAAATCAATTTTTGTCTTATTTCTATCTGCACTGAATGTTCCTCTCTTCTTCTCATACTTCCTATAAATGGTTGAACCTAAATGCCTTTTATTCATTGACATTGGAACACAACGTTTTCAACAACATGTACCAGAAATTAGATGTACATACAACATTAATCCCTATGAAGAAACTAGTAATCAACTATATTGCAACATTGATCTGCATCTGCAAAAGACAAATTTACTTGAATTTGGATTAATCCACAGATTTTAACACTTGGAGATTACGGCAAACACAAATATTTTCATAAAACAAGACTAGTATTTCTTATGCTTTCAAATCAAAAATTATTCTATGCTTGACATGTTTCATGATGCATAATGATAACAGCATTGACCAAACAAATAAAACGTGACACAAAAATAGTTAAGTGTACAAAGTGCTAAGAAAGCAGTAAATTAAGTCACTGAGAATGACTTATATGACCAAAAATTAAAGACACAAAAACTAAGCAACAAAGACAAGGTGTCAATAACACCAGCATTGAAATGGCAAATAATCTTCATCATTTACAAATCTTTTCTAAAGACATAGCACCAGAATTAGCACATTTGATGTAATAAGGGGAAAACAATTTCTCCATTATCACTCCATTTACAGTCCCACCATCATGGCATCTTCAGTCAAAGCTCAAAAAATAAATAGATCTACATACCATTGCAAATCTTTAGGGGCATATCCAGGGTCTGTTCTGCTGTCATGACAAGCCCCATTTTGTTGTAGGTGCTCTTCTCAGCATTAATGCTGATCAAATCCTGAACGTTGCCACTACAAGTGAGTAGTTTTCTGACTCTGCGGCATGGGTTCTTTGGAATTGCATTTCCCTTCCAATGTTGCATAGGATTATTTTGAAATAACCACATTGCTCCCTTGTGCAAATACCACCAACGTGATAACCTGAAACAATCTATATTTATGAGTAGTAGTGCCAAACCTACAGTTTGGTCCCCGTATCTGGAGTTGTTAATGCCTTTGTCTTTTTCTGAAGGTAAGGTTCTTAGGATTTAACTGTGTAGCAATGATTTATGTTTGAGAATTTTTTTTTCTAACCTCATCTTGCTTTAACGTATGTAGATGCCTTAGTGTTCAGGATAACTGATAAAAAAATCAACTGATTATTAGCTGGGTGTAATGAGCTCAAGTGACGAAACTACTAATGAAGCAAGCATAAAGAAGTGTTGTAATCTCCAATTTAAAATGGAGTGTCTGAAAGATCCAAATTTCAAAGATTGGTTTGTAGCAGGACAGAAAATTTTAGTTATTGTTAGTGCTGCAAGATCACCTTTGGAAATACAAACAGGTCGACGTTACTATGGTGAAGATTCAGATAGATAGAAGAGTTTATTAGCAAACTTATATATTAACCAACACATTTTGTGACTTTCTTATTGATGCCTAGATAGTAGAAATAACCTGGTTTTAAAGTACCTTCCTACATGGTATCTCTGTCTATCTTCTATCTTCCTAATCCTATCCACATCAGTTTTTTGGCAGCTGCGTTTATGAGATTGATGTGCATCAAATACACGTGTTTTGGAATCTGCCACTCCAGACAGGCACACACAGAGCTATTTTGTAATATTTCACTTCATGGCATATGGATACACCCTCAAATTGCAATTGTTTTATAATTTAGGTCTAACTTTTATCTATTGTTTACATTTGTAATGGTACAACAGGATTGAGTACGGTAAGATTTAGGTTTACTTAAATGACACATGAACTAACACAATTTGTTTCCACTATAACAGTGGTTCCCAACCTTTGACACATTCCTCCCTTGGTTCATTTTGGAACTTTTTATTCCTCCCCTATTACACAAATTCAGCAGGGTGGCTAAAAAGGTTCATACATCATTTTTGCAACGACTCAGAGAACACGTTGTGGGTTGAAGTCTAATCCCAATGACGTTGTTGCGTCCTTTCAATATGCCATTATTGTACGATAATTAGCTCTGCTTGGTGGTTTCAAACAAGCAGCAAGTTTAACTGGGGAAAAGCCAAAGAACCACTCAGAAAATTTGTAATACATTTGAACATCTAACTAAGCAGATATAATAATGCAATATATTGCGCCACTGTTAATTTCATGACAGAAAGATAAAAATGAAACACAAAAGTACAATCAAAACACATTGAAATATACCAGTAATAAAAAAGTTTCAAATATCCATTTAGTTCAACTTTTAACTTGATCAGTGCAAAATTTGTTCTTGTTTTTCATCGGAGAGTAGTTGGACACAGGGTATGTTTTCTGTAAAACTAAACTGCACATATGAATAATCATCAGTAACGGAGTTTCAAGACTTGGATTCGGTTTTGAGGTTTCAAGTCTCGTCTCGGTCTCAAAGGCTATAGATCTCAAGACTTTGAATATTACAAAGAAATGGTATAGTAAAACTTCTATAATTCAACAATTTTTAGTTTGTCACGGGTGTAGACGATTCAGATAACAGTTACTAGCAGAAACGTAACTCAAAGATAACGGTAATACAAACAATTTCTGGAAAGACAGGTGCTGGTTTTTCCAGCAATGCCTGAGGACCTTTTGTTACTTCTTATGAACAGAATTAAGAAATGGCTGTTTAGAAAACTACATTTATGCCTGAGCATTGAAACACAGACCAGTTTCCAGTTTCAACTGACCAAGTGTTTTTCACACGCTGCATGCTTTGCCTGTTGTAGTCTTGATGATTCCAGCTAACAGCTCGGCCTGGGGGAAACCATGCAGAGCGCAAAACACATAACGGATTACCTTTCTCATGTGTTCTTTATAACATGCACACATTTGCATTAACACAAGTGCGAAGATTTGTGTTTAAAAACCCTTTGTTCAAAGAAATATCATGACTTCTAGCAAGAAAACTTCACACATTTGTTTACATAGAATATTTTCCACAGGTGAAAACTTCACACAATTTTTTACACTGCTTTTTATACTCTCCTGATAATGTACTGCTATGCAAAGCAATGCTAGTTCGCTACCAATTAGTTATAACTTTCATGTTACGCTACTGCTTCAAACGTATTGTTTCCTCATGAATTTTGCCAGTAATCTAGTAAACCTTGCTAGTAAGCGTAATGGTCTCTAATAAAAATCCCAACTGTACAATGGTGTGCCATGCATTTCACGCTTTAAATCTGCAGTGGTGTCATATCTTAATCTTACTTCCTGCTGACAGCAAGATTACACAGCTACAAAAACTATGGATTGTACCTACTCATTATACAGTAGTCCTTTTTAGATCGCAACACTACTACAGACCCGGTTTGATCATTCTGACTATCGAAAGTAAGATCTTGTGGTAGTTAACGTTGTTTGTACTTATACAACAGTGGTTCTTAACCATTTCGCTGAAGGGAGCCAAATCCAGACCTACGATTTTGTTAGAGAGCCGCACTAAATTCTTTTAACCACAAACCAATTAATACGTTTTGTTTTATTGCACTAACGAAGTCTGTTACACAAAATGTTAGAGGTGTTACTGAAAGATTGCCAAGAGGCGCATAAAGGGTGCTTGGGAGCTGCATGTGGCTCTTAGAACAGTGTTTGAAAACCATTGTTCAACAAGTAACACCACGCCTGCCAGCTACAATGTCACAGCCTTAGCAATGATTAAACCAAGGAACCATCAAAGGCTTGCAGATCCATTGTCTAGTGTCGTAACTCGTAACAGTTGCATTTAATGTGTTATAAAGAGCACTGTTTTTGGTAGAGTGAGTTGGCAAAACTGTTAGTATCTAAGAAGGGACCTGGAGCAACCTCTCAAATGGCCATAGCTCCGGCTCCAGTCCTAAACTTTAATCTGAGCTCCGGCTCGTTTTTTTTCATTTGAACTCCAGCTCCTTTTGATTTTTAATTTGAGCTCCGGCTCAAGGCAAAGTGCCCAACTCCGGTGTTCCGGCCCTGGACAAAAAGGTCTGTTTTTCTTTTTTAATTATCAGTTATTACAGGTAGCCTAACTACTGAATGCAGGAAACAGACTACAAGAATATTTGATCTACCAATATATTCTTTCTCACCTGCCTCTTACCTGTCACGGTGTAGCTTATTGTTCGGTTCTGTAGGCTAGTATTAACTACAATTGGAACAATGGTCTTTATTGATGACAAAAACTGGGTTAGCAAAAGTGGGATGAAAAGTATTTGCTGTCAAATAATGGCACTAAAGTTTGTCAACATATACGTGTGCTAGTCCACTAAATAACTTACAAATATAAAGTGATATAAGTAATTGAAAGAGCCAATGTCAATTTCAAAAATAGTACAACACTTACAATGAATTGGTAACTTCACTACAAAGTGAAAATTCCTCCCCTGAACTCATGAAATTCCTCCCCACGGAGGAATCCCCCCCTGGTTGGGAACCACTGCACTAAAGCTATATTTTAACAAAAAAAAATATCATATTGAAAGGCGTGACAACTAGCCACAGAAATTGTTGTTGCATTATCAGAACAAAATACAAGTCAAACATTCTATTTCACCTTTATTGGTATAACCAATCAGTTAACGATATTGTTTCCTGTGCAAGAAGTCTTATACTAGTTTCTTGTAATTCACTTTTACATCACAATGCAATATTATCTGAGCAACTGTACTGAAGTGTTCTTCTATGCAGTGATTTCACAAGCATATTTCAAACACTGTCATCTCAATAGAGTGCTGCACACATGCAGTTTTGCAAATGATTGTCAGCATCAATTTTAGAAGTGTATGTACAGTTGGATAAACAGCTTTCTTGTTGCTGTACGCCTGGTGTTTGCTAGTTGTTTGACATGCTATGTATCCTTCCAGCGCCACGTTCAAGGAACAAAGAGTGATTGTGGTGATAACCTGGAAATGCCCTTGTGTGTTTTGACATTGCCACTGGTACCCCTATCTAAATAACTAGTTGCGCTAAGCTACTAGCCACGTTTCATTGAGTCTTAAAATGCTGGAAAAATCAATCAAGGCTAACCTTTCAGACTTTACCATAAAACACAACAAACACATAGAAAAACCATCTGATTATTTTATCTGAAGCAATAACTTTACCAAAGAGGTCATTTAAAGGAAGAGGGACAAGGATAACCTACTAAATGTTCGGAAGAGGATAAAAGGCAAACAGAACCATCTTTCATACTTCTTCGAACTCAACATCAGGGCGGTCAATATCTTCAGATTTAGGACCATTGCGTTTCTTAAATTCATAATGCCTATCAAAATATGGATATTCACTATCTGGCACTTGACTTCTACCTTTGTGTGTGCGATATGCAATAGTAAATCGAGTATAAAGCACAAGAACAACCATAAAAATAAACCAACGCACAAGGTTTACTTGTATATAATTGTCATACTGACGTGACATACGCTCAAATTCTGATGTTCGTCTTTCTCTGTTTGAACTTTTGTCATAGGAATTTTTATTCCCATATACATGATCCCAGTAATCATTTAGATTGTCACGTCTTGACCACTCTTGTCTAGCTGAGTATTTTGAATAATAATTTTGTTCATGATTTGAAGTTCTTGATCGTTGCTCTTCACTCCATCTGTTCTGCTCCTTCCAAGCATCTTGTGGGCTTGATTGAGCATTTCCACCCCAACTGTATGGTGAACGTGAATAATTTTGATACCGGGAAAAAGGATTTTGCAATGCATGATCATAGTCTTTCCTTTTTCTTGGATCACTGAGAACTTCATAAGCTTCATTTATTTTAACAAATTTGTCATGCATAGCTTTATTTCCTTGGTTCTTATCTGGATGATATTCTTTGCACTTTTTCAAATATAAAGATTTTATTTCTTTGGCACTTGCATCACGCTTGGCACCCAAAACAGTGTAATAATCAGCTTGCACAGATTTTGTCACAGTAAGCAGACGAACTACTTGCACATAATAGCTAGATACACCTAAACTCTTGGGTAACAAAAACATACCTATTTTCTGCCTACAAACAACATTGTTTTTTTCAATAACGTTATCTGGTTTATTTAGGTCCGAAATGGGTTTAAGTTAAATTTGCACTTGCTAGTTGCACACTAGATTTACTTAATCTTCAATTTTTAGAAACTCTGCTACTAATTCATGGATACAAATATCAGGAATGTACAGTATTCATGTAACAAATTACCTTTGGTATAACAATTCACCAACACCGATGATGGTTAGGTCAACATTGAAAATTTGTATCGGTTGATGTGTTTACCTCAGACTCATAACCAGCATCATGTTTGTGAAAATTCAAGATTAATATAAAAAGACTTAACCTCAACACAGCATGGTAAACTAAAGGCATGCAGTGAGCACAAAAAGGAGCCGTGGAACAATTGCTTCATTCATTTCATTCATATTTTTATCAGGTGTATCCATGCCACGGAACTTCGTTCTTTTTCTGGCAGTGGTAAGCCTATGAACCCCAACCTTCTTCCACATTGCTTTCCCGCTGTCCCAGAAAGCCATTAGTTGTGCAAGCAAGCTTTATATATTTGCAACTTCAGTTTCTAAAGCAAAATACAACAAGAGAAGAAAGCAACATACCACAATTACTTTAACAAACTATTTGAGTAACTGACCCTGAGTCACAACTACATATAAAAGGAGCAATGACAAAAGAGGCATCTTCTTAGCTCTCAGCACTGCCAAGCAGTTATACATGCACTAAACAAACAAGAATTTACAGATAGCATCTGCATGATATATGGATAGAAGATAACAACAGCCACACGCATTCACTGTGCTTGTTTTTTAATGTTTCGAGTTCATTGTTGACTCAGCCACCAAACAGGAACAATACAAAGAGCCATCGGATTGTGCAATATGGAAACCAATTGTCAGTAGAAACAGAAACGTCAGAACAGGGGTGCATGTTGGGGACACTGTCCCCCTATCCTTTAAAAGGAGTACCAATGGGAGCACAGGTCCCTTTGCATAACAGTATCATAAGTAATTTCATGACTTATCAAGATCAAATTGAAGCAAATTCATTGCATTTGTGCACAGTCGCACACTTAAAATTCAGAGTGGTTTTCTATAATTTCTGTTACTATTTTTGAGGTAAACATTGTTGCTGAACATGTAAATGCAAAAAGAATGACTACTGTGGGTGTGCGTTTACACTGAACTCAAGCAAACAGTTTTGAACTCATGGTACAACCTAACCATGGGCGTCCGCAGGAGGGAAGAATGGGCATTTGCCCCTCCCTGGTAATTGGGACTAAGAACCAAAATTTTCTAAAAAACTTGACGTTAGCTTGTATTTGCTGCTATGACACTTGCACTGCACAAGAGCCAGTTCACTGTNCTGGTGTTATGTAGNGGTGAGCTTGCAGTTCACTATGTCCGCTCCTTTACTCGCAGAGGCACATTGCCAAACTTGTGAGCAGATTGTTTTACTGTTGGTCTCTGTTGCGTAACAATAACATTGCAACAAATCTTCTAATGTTCACTTCAAGTTACAATATTAGGCGATTTGCTGCATGTGACTGTTGAATGCAGACATTTTGGCAGGTAATGCAGCAAAACAGGAAACAGTGACTGCTGATATGGTAAGCAAGGATGGCGGAGAGGGGGAACATTATCCCTTACCTTTCAAAAGGGGAGAAACAGGGGCAGAGGTACCTTTTTCATAACAGCATCATTGGTAATTTTATAGTTTATGAAGATCGAATCGAAAAAAAATTATGCAGTTTCTTTTATTATTTTAGAGGTCAACGCTGTTGAACAGTAAAAAACATAAATGGTGTGGTGAATGTATGATTACCTTGTCCTTGCCACGTAGTGGCGCCTGCAGTCTTGCAATCCTTAATTGTGCCCCTGTGTTCGCCCCGCGGCTGTTGCGTTGTGCTTGCGGTCTCGTAATGCAATACTG
>JGI24158J21664_10007124_pt1 | contig 14821 bp, 11 predicted proteins | sample Ectturendosymbi3_FD_21664 | JGI IMG/M metagenome (IMG submission 21664) | reverse complement strand
ACAAGCAAAAAATGTACGAAAACATACACAAACTCCTTTGCATAAGTAATGACGTTTTTGTAACATAGCAAATTCAAGGGGGGGGGGTTAACCCCAAAATGCCCCCTTGCGTACGCCCTTGAGGAACAGACAAATTTTTGGGGGTGTGAAGGATTTTTCCCGAATTTCTCCAAACTTGCCTGTAAAGTTTTCGTGCGCCTTTTGCCAACAATTTCCTCCCACAAAGATCAAGAAGACCTTTTTTGGTGTGACCTCCAAAATATGAATTCATGTGTTTTTCTGCAAACGTTGGGTGCCATATTTTAAAGTCAAATAACGTTGGACTCCATTTTTTCTCGTATTTTCAGGGACTTTGCCATATTTTAAGGGATTTTACCCAGATTTTCAGGGAATTTGTCTAGATTTTCAGGGGTTTTACCTGGATTTTTGACATATCAAAACTTTTAGGGGTGCGCTTGCACCTCTCTGCACCCCCGCCTCTAGACCACTGCCGCAACCAGCTATTTTCGGGGGAGAGGCAAAGTGACTGTAACTTGTTGGTGGTTGTTGCACCTAACAACCAAACATGTTTTCGAAAATTTCGGTGGTGAGCTACTGCCCAATTGCCTCCTCTGGTTGCAGACTTGGCTAGATCGGTTCTCGAGCATGCTGAATTTCCAGATATTAATCAATCAGAGCTGAGTGCAAGGCATCAATCGGAATCTTGAGTTGAGTCGAAGTCATCACACTTCTAGTCCGAATCAATTCCGAGTCATTCGCAGCTTCGCGTCAAGTTGAGTCAAGTTTTGACTTTTGATGATGTCAATTAAGTCTAAGTTGTGTGATTACCTGCTGTCGAGTCTTTGATTATTACTTTTGAGACATTTTGAGCTCTTCATTTGCAATTGAGGAAGTTGTGTAGAAGTTTCAGGGCGAAATAAAGGGAATGTCGTCTTTTTAGCTGAAGTTATAGGCTGGCAATAATTTTTTTTCAAATATTTCTCAAAAATTTTCTGAGAAAGAATGTGAAAAAGTTCTCCCATTTCCAATGGCTCTAAAATTGATTACTAGTCACTTCTTCTACTGGTCAAGATCAGGCTGAGTTTATCGAAAAAAATGGGGCTTTGATTCNGGTTATTTAAGCCCCAAAATGACTCCAGCTGTAGCTGAGTCAAAGACTCGAGTAGTCAATATGTGGAACTAAAGGAAATATATTTTTTGTTTCCGAAATATATTCTGTGAGCTTTATGTTACGTTCTACCAATATTAACAGAAATTAATGAAACCAAGGATTAGATTAGCCAGGCCTACCACGTGACATTGAGCAAGCGGTGCCATGAATGCCCTGTAAAATTTAACGAACCATTGAGCGTGGGATTATTATGTGATGTAATCCGGAAGTTGGAAAGGACACGCTTGCTTGAATCTACGATTCTGTTGTAAACGGATGCTTATTATTAGCACTGATGTAAATTGCAAAAAGAACCACTCACAATGGTCGATATCGTGGACATGATAACAATGAGAATCTATAGTATCGGGACGGGACACTATGATTTTGTTTCATGTAATCATCCAACAGCTTTCTCTAAACTTTTCATCTTTTTGTTGTTGAAGAGGTTTGAGACCACAACTTCTGTTTTGATGGATCAAAATTTTTAACAATTTTTTTGTTGAATGAAGTAGAAAAAGGAAACGGTTTTTATAAACCCGTTTTAAAAGCTTTGGTTGAAGTATATTTCAATGATGAATTTTATGAGTCCCATTTACTGACGTAACGTGTCAATCTTACCTCCAGGCGTTTTTCAACTGACAATGACGGAATCTAACAGTAGTCCATGTATGATGTTTGGCGATGTGCGTACGAGGTACAAATTCAATCTTCAACGTTTCTGTTTTCGGTACTGCATTGCATGTATACAGTGTCACACTCACGGTAGCGATGAATTGATAGCAGTTGGATTTATACATCCTGTGCATTCCTTTTGTATATAAAATAAAAATACTGAATAGAGCACTAGCATCGCATGGCTATCGCGGTTGTTACTGTCGGAATGGTACGTTAGAGAGTAATGTTTTTTGTTTCTCTACGTTTTTTTATTTTAAGCTTTTGTGGTTTGGCAGCTCAGCCTGAAGAGCTTAGCAAGCCTTAAGCTAGGTTTCAAGATCACTGATGCGATACTGTGGGGGAAAATTTTCAGTATTGTCTGCTTTATATAAACTTAGCTACAGTGAGTAACCCTTACTCCTGTGGTGTATATAATATATATTGCTGTTGATCGGATTTCATTTGTGCATTTTAAGTGTACTGTACAGTGTACACTTATTTTTTACTAAGTTAATCTTAGTGAGCACCATTACTGTGTACTGTAGTAGTCGCACACCAACACAAGAGATAATGTAATATAGTATTATGGATTTGACCACGATGCTTGCATATATTAGATGAATTGGATAAGGTCAGGTGCACACCACACTATACCAATAAAATGACCAAATACATCAGCACAATTCATATGGAGTTATGAACAATTCGCATCGACAAACAGTGTGGGAAGGGATTAATGTTTCAAAAACTTTCCAAGACAAGAATGGTGAGTGTTAGATACAACCAAGTACTGTACAAAGTACAATGGAACATACAAACCAAAACGTACAGTTAAAGGATAAAATAATATAAAACAGTAGTACTTAAATCGATGTGTGTGAGTACAAATAACCAACAAACATTTTAACATAAATGGTATTATAAAGTCATTGATTTTGTGCCTCAGTTATGTTTTCACATTACAATCCATTTTTTATCAAGCGTCTGTCCTTGGCTGTGGCCAGGGGAAATGAAGATTCAGAATCTTCGTTATTTTTGTAAGATTCAGTGTTCCCGCAATTGTGCAGTGTTACCTTGTGCCTTGGTTAAATATGTTGTCAATTGTACAGCCTATGATGAGGGTACAGTGTGGTGTTATGTTCCACATCACCTATTTTTTCTTCGCACTAGGAATAGTGTGACATTTTTTCCAAAAAGAAAAAGAAAAATAATTTTTTTTATCAACTATTGCTTCACATAAGTTCAGAACGCAAGGTTTCAAAGAATCATCAATCGAGCTGTGTTTTCATGACTTTGCGATTATTTCGATTTGCACATACCTGTTTTCAAGTTACAAAAGTAATGAATTTGAACCCATTGGCAAATCTTATAAAATAGGAAATTAATTTCATTTAACTTTACGCATCCTCAAACTTAAAATCTGATTTGAATAAGATTTCAGGACTGAGGACACAGAGTTAATTAAAATTGATTTTGTAGAACACATTTAAATTAGATTAGTTTAATCACAGACAGTAGCTGTTGTAACCAGGCATATATTGATGTTGTTTTAAGTGTAGAAACAGATAAATCAAAGCATAGTTTGTAAGGAGTCAGTCAAGCAAAACAAAACTTTCAAAGAAAAGTAGCAAAACTTCAAAGAGGATGAGCATTCAGAAAGCAATTCATTTTTACTTTAAACAGAATGAAAAGGAGCAAGTAGTGGCAGGTAATAATATGGATATGCAATTTAGGTGTGATCCATGGGATAAGCATGACTATTAAATCAGGCTTGCATGCAAGACAATAAATGCTAGCTCATTCTTCTTCAACACTCCCGATGCAACCATTGTTTTTTGGAGGGTCACTAGTTATGTCATCAAACTGTTTTGTAAGATTGTGTAACAATGGGGTAGTTAAATTTCCATAGACACTGTTGGTCTCAGAATGCAACTGGTTGAAATATGTCCAGACATTCAAGAGATTGTATTATTCGTATTTTGCTGTCTTGGTGTCCACTGTTGAAGGATCCTGTTCAGGTAGTGATATGAGCAAAAGTATCCACGACTGTCACGTTACACCAGTTTGTTACCTGTGAACCACAGGCCCAGGAACAACCTGCCAGATCTTACAATTTTTTATTGATCTGGAAGGTTCTGGGATGGATGGGATATATAATGCAGGTTAGTGATCTTTTGATAGTAAGCTTCTTGCTGAATGTCTTGGGAAAGTGGCTTGCATTTCTGGAGCAACAAAAGTCCATGGAGTCCCAGGTCATCAACTCTTGCCACATCAATATTCTGTACTTAAAAGGGTTATAGCATCAATCTGGAGGGCAATTGCAATACAAAGCTTGTCAGGGCATAGCAAATTGGCAGCATTAGTAACTGGGAAGGCATCCAAGTCTTGTGATTGAAAACCAGTTTGTCAGGATGAAGAATGCTTGTGGCTTGATTAGCTCAAGGTTGTTTGTGGTGTTGCCAATGCCTTTGACTTTGGCTTCCAGTTGCAAGGGGGCAGAGTTTTCACGTAATGTGGATCTCAGTATCTGCCAATGTTTGGGTTCCAGGGTTGAGATTGAGTGAAAGATTACCACAACAACTCACTTGTATGACGCTGTTTGAAGTCTTGTTATTGGGCTTTGTGGATGAGCAGCTTGTAATTGGAAATACTAGTCTCCAGGCCAATTTAAAATAGTTCTTGTCATCAAGATGGCAAACATTAGATGCATGATGATGGGACTGTCCAAATATTCTTTGTGCAATTATGTGAGAGGCCTGAGCCTTTGATATATGAATCAGTCTGAAAATTTTCTGCCTATCAAAAGACTTGGCAGTTATCAACAGAACATTGTCCATGCAAAACCCTCCTTAATTTCGTGCTTTAATTATTTGACAAGCTGACTGTTAGCATTGTTCAATTAAGCTTGTACTTTTCAGTCAAAGAAAAGTTCATTGGAAATGAGAAACAGTAGCAATACATCATGCAAACATGTTCTTGTTTATTTCAAGCAATCAACACTGGTAGATGTGATTTTGCGTACTACACACACTGCAAATATTTTTGATGTCATATCTAGAAAGTAACTTTGCAATATGAATTTAATTAAAACAATACCCTTGTTGAATGCCTCATGTACTAGATTGTCACAGTGGACAGAATGAAAGAAACTTGGTTGTTCAAGCTGTATTTGAGGTGTATTTCTGCAAAATTTCGTAATGTGTGCCATAGATAGTAAAAAAGTTTTGTTGATCTTTAGATTTCAAGTTCATAAAAAATGCCAATGATCAAAATCATTATACTTGGTCTTTGTGTTAGATTCTATTTGAATAAGAGCTGATGATGCCTACCTTGTAGGCGAAATAAATATATACTCTGTAAGATCTTAGCATCTGATTCTGTGTTGTGAAAGGATTTCTTTCCATCGACAGTCTTTGTGTTAGTTTTAGAAATTTGCTGGTCATCTGAGAATATCATTTTAATGTCTTTGATAAAGTGGCACTGTCTTTGTACCTTAAAATACAAGAGAGCAGTCGCTTAATTTATCACATTGGCAAAATTTGCAAGATTTCCCTGTGATAGTTTAATACAGATCCATTGTTTAATACTTTAACGCTCCTGTGAGCCACAATTGTGGCTCGAACATATCTGGCCATAATTTGCCAACCAATAGAGCTAGAGAGCTATTGAAACCTTCTAAATATGTGGAAAGTCTTCTAGTTTTGATTTAAAAAATTGGTAAGTTTTGCGTTGAAACTTATTTTGGCATGACGTTGCAAATCAGGGAGGTCAAGAGATTTTTGGACAATGTCATCAGGGCTTGAGAAAAAAGTTCAAGTGGCAATTCACATGTTTTTTCTTTTAAAATAAACTAGCAAAAATTAACATCTGTAGAGCTGTTGGTTGGCCATCTGGTATTAGTGGTTGGCAAGTTGTGGCGTAAAGATCAATTTATTGATTAATTAATCCTCTAGGGCAGTGTTTTTCAACTGGGGTTCTGCCGAATCAGGCTGAAATTACCTGGGACAAAATTTGCAACCACACTTCCATGTGGTTGTAGCCATACAGACACTTGGATCATCGAATGGGGTTCCACAAGCAACGCAAACATTTGCGGAAGGTTCCTCTGCAGCAAAAGTGTTGAAAAACACTGCTGTAGGGGATTAATTAATTATTTGTTGACTTGGAAAACGTGATGCTTCTGAAAATGTAATGTTTTTTCATAGAAAGGATCCTTACATATTGCCACACAAATGTTTTTTTTTAAACTGTTACTTGGTACATTACTGGTTGGGGCAATTTCTGCTGCTCCTGCCCCAACCAAAAAACCACCACCTCCACCTCCCTCAGATGAAGATGCCAAAACTGATGAAATTCCTCCAAATCCTGAAGAGCCAATGGTAAATATTTTATTGTTTTATTGCATGACACCTAAGCCTAGCCTACACTGCAGCTTGTTCTGGTTCATGTTATAGGCAACTCGTATAACATTTATTAATTTCATAACGAGATTACTGTGGAAACACACACCCAGATCAGGTTTAAGCAAGATCAGCCGATTTTTCTGGAGCAGATTTAAAATTGAGCTGTGCTTTGTTTTGGCAAGTTGATTTATTTGCTTGAAGTTGATAATGTCATAAGGAAAAGCTTAAATGTAACAATATATTTATCGAAATCAAAGACATTTCTCCCCACACTTTTGATGAATGAATGAAAGTATTGAAGGCAAAAGAAATCTGCAGCAAAGAAAATACTGCTGTTAGTCACTGATTCCTGAAAGTTGCCATGCTGCACAAAATGCTCAAACTTGTGAGCAGATACTGGAAGTGAGCATGTTTAGCAGATTTTATGAAACGCAGGAAAAAATGTATATGTGTCAAGAATTTGTATACAAAATCTGTGGGTTCATTCAAATACCTTGAGTTTAGTTTTATATTGCTGTGGACATCTTTTGAAGAAACAACCTGGTAGCATTAAACAATGGATTGTTGTACAGAACACTGGTCTTTATTATGATCAATATCTTCAGAAAGTGGTTAGGCTTCTAGAGAGTGATGAATCGTTTAAGAAAAAAATGGAAACAGCAGATTTTGATGACATTCGTGTGAGTATTTTTTTTTCTTGGTTATACTGGTTAACATTAATCTTGACAAATAAATAATGCAGTGGTAAAGTAATATCAACCTTCCTGATATGGTATCTAATTGGGTTTGACCCAAATAGAGTTGGATCAAGTAGAATTTAGTTCATATGCATTTGCAATCATTGGTCCATAGATTAAACAAAATTTTTATGAAATAAACACAAAAGAAAAGAATGAATCAAACATTAAATTTTTGATGTGGCATTAAAGTTTCTTGGGCAGTGATGAACATCAAACTCTGGTGCCTAATCTGCTTTCTTGAACTGTTAATAATTGGTTATTGTCAAGCAATGAATTGAGCCAAAGCAGAGGTTTACAAATGTTTTGGGCCTGTAGCACATATGCCAGATTCTTATGCACTTTTGTTAGAGAATTCAAATGCTGACAATGCCCGATGAATTTTTATGACTGACTGCTTTTTATATAGTTGATTGTAGTTGGATCTTGTGGCACCTTTCAGTGCTGCATTATCCCACTTGAGAACCATCGTAGTTGAGTAACATTTGTGTTCTTTAGTTAATTGTCGTCACAGACACATCCATTGTGTGATGAAATCAAACATAGAAAGACTTCATAGATGCTGACAGTCAGCCGTTAGACATTAAATGTAATGATACGAGTTTCAATAATTTATTTTATTGGTAACTCCCATAAATCTCACAGAAGACCGCTGGGAAGGCATTGTATTTTGCTACAATTGATTGTATGTATTTTCTGCAGCCTTCGCCACATCATTGTCACAAACGATTCTCTTAGCCACAGATAAACAATGTGATTAAATGTAACCATAGCCAAACCAGATAAAGTGGACGAACACCAACTGCCCAGACTCATTTACGAAGGTCATCCCATCTCGCTGATTATTTGGTAATAATAAACCATTTGCCAAACGTTTTGTTTCGTGATGCGACATAGATTACAACTTTGCATGAAATTGTCTGCAGTAAATTTTATACAAGGAAAAGGCTGTATTGTATTCCATTTGTGTAGAATGGAAAGCTCAGCGCAGAAATCAACCAAATGCCTCGGGAAATTCGAGATCAGTTGAATCAGTTGAAACGGGAAGAAATGAACCGATTGCGAAAGATACTTCACGCTAAAGTTGACCTCGACAATGGTAGGTTGGAAGAAAAATCTTTGGTGTATAAGATTTAAAATCTGTGATTGCCTTGTACGCTGCCTTTTACTCCTTGTAGAACTTGAGTTGCTCTTAAGGATTTACTTTTATGTAATTGTTGTGCATGTTTTTCAAAGTCAAGAATCTTCCAATTTTAGCGTGATACTTTATCATCAGGCCGGAAAGTGAAAAAAAGTCCCTATCTGAATCAGATTGCCAACCATCTTGATAACGACAATCCTCACTCCTTCGAAGCGTCGGATCTGACAAACTTGATAAAAGCGGTGAGTGTTCCTATGCGCAGTGGTTGGTAGCACGCTGCTTACTGGTTTGGGTTGTTTTACGCTTGGGTTTGTCAGGGTTCTCACGCGGTATTGAAAGTATTGAAAAATTATTGAATTGTGAAATCGGTTTTCAAGACCTTGAAAAAGTATTGAAATTGGCCAAAATGTACATAAAGTATTGAAAAAGTATGGGAAGTCCAAACTTCAACCATTTGTTTGTTCAAATTTTGCTTTTTACCGCTGATGACAGTTTTGCAAATCTTGTTTGCATTGTGGTCCATGAATAAAAATTTGGAAAAATGACGACAAGTGATGGTATTAAATTTTTTTCATTTAGCATTGAAAGGGTATTGAAAGAGTTTGGAAGATGTTTATTGAAAATGTGTGGGAACCCTGATTTGTACACTTGAAGCAAAAATTGCTCGGTGTTGATCTGCTCTTTAAAGATCTTCTCATGTTTCTCGAGTTTCTGTTATCGTTACTCCTACCTTCATTTTGTGTTTGCCGTTTGTATGAAATGCTTCATAGCCAGCAGCCGAAAATGGGACTCCACAAACTTTGCAGCTCACAATCCCAGGCTTCTGTGTCACTGTAGGCAGCTGATAAATTAGACCTGGCGTTTGAGTTGAAAAGATAAGACAAATGAACAAGTTCCAAATCCCAAACGCGCCATTTAGCTTTTCGCGTGATGTTGACGTGTTTTCTACGATCAACTTGATGCAAACTTGTCTTACCCGACCATTTAGGCGACCAACGACTTGGAAAACTACGACAAGGAAAGACACGAAGAGTTCAAACGTTACGAGATGGAAAAGGAACTACGTCGCGAGGAAAAGATGCAGAAGCTCGACGAGCAAGAGCGAGAGAAAGCTCGCCAGGAGTACATCCGCCAACAGCAGGAACAGGCCAAAAACAACACCATGCATCATCCGGTTAGAAACTTTACGTGCGAACCAGCGTTGTTTAGTGGGTAGTTAGTTGCACAAATATTTGTGATAGCTTATGATTTTAGGTGCGGAAATGTCGAATATTCGCCGGTGACATCTTTGTTATGATGCACAAAGCTCTTGTGCTGAAAAGCTGACAGGACGTGACCATGAAGTTGATTTTATCTCAGATTGCGGTGATTTCCAGAAATTAAAGTTGCGTTGTTTCATCTTAGTCTGCTTGGAAGACTTACTATATATATATATATAGTTCTGAATGCTGCGGCCAAGCCCTTATTTTGTATGAATCACATAGCTGCCTGGTTAACAGGGAAGTAAGGAGCAACTAGACGAAGTGTGGAAAAAAGACGACGGACTAGTTGACGAAGAGTTTAATCCTAAAACCTTCTTTTACATACATGGTTAGTCGTAGATCGGCTGCTCAACTAACTCGAACGCGTAGTGGTTTTTGTTTTGCTCAACCCCCCCCCATTGCATTACACGAGCACGAGCCCCCCTCTCGCATCGCATGCGCCACATGACTACCGTTTTCTTCGTTACACCACAACACCCCCATTACACGGCAGGGCAGTAAGGCGCAGCTAGAGGAAGTTTGGAATGAGGAGGACGGGCTGAGAGAGCAAGAATTCAATCCGAGAACATTCTTCAATCTTCATGGTGAGAGAGCCTGCTTAGATGGTGGCAAGGAAGTTTCGCGCACTTTCATATTCAGCGATGGCGTCGTAATCTCCTCACGATCAGTTTGCGTGGAATCACATTTCAACCTTCGCCGTTTCAAATAAAATGTTTTATCAAAGTTTCCCGTCTACTTCTTACTCGAGCACGTGTAGCTAACGCCAACTCCTGGCGCACTGCATGCTTAATTCGTTTATTTTTCATTGCACGAAATGATAGATGCGCTCAACGGTTCTTAACCTTCTCTCTACCACGCCCCCCTTAAGTAACTGTCCTGTGGTTCGACCCCCTGACTTTAAATAAGGAAATTGAACTGAGCACTTCCCCGTGCAAAAACCTTTCATGTTGTAGAGCGTGTATGGGCTCGCTCCCCGGAAATTTATTAATTTATTGACGCCCCCCTGTGGGGAGGGGCGGGTACCCCCGGTTAAGAACCACTGCATGCGCTACTCCTTACCACGTGTTGTCTGATATTTTGTGGAAGTCGTGATTACAACTTTGTATCAAGCGCGTTATTGCAGGCGCCGATCGTCTTCAATGGCCAGTTCCAAATTATGAACGCTTTGTGAACCTCAACTTCGTAAAAAGCGAAACCTCCCAACTAAATCGTCAAAGTGTATTGGTTGAAACTCAAGTGAAGCATATTAGCACTGGCGGCACCCGCGCTAAGACCTTAGTGCTGTCGGCAATACAGAAACTTCTGCGGAGAAGTTGATGAAACAGGAACCGCTATCGAAATCTTTAACCCCCGTGTGGGAAGCTGGACCACCAGACCGCCGAAAAAAGCGTCGCTGTGCCGCAGTTCCTTTTCTATTCATGCATTCTTGAATAAGTCGCGTCGACAGCGGAAGCATCGTCATCCTTTGTTGGCCGGTTAATCTGGTGTTAAAACATCTCCTTGCAAAGTCGTTCTAACTCGTTTAACTTCGTCGCGAGTTCAGGGGGCGAAACATCATCTTATGCATTGGCGAAGGTTGATCTGTGAATAAAGCACATGCGCACCAACAAACTTTGCCAGTTTTGAGACAGAAAGTCGTGAAGCTGTCGAGTTCCTCATGTGATCATGTACATTATGACTCTTAAAGGCGTTTTAGTTCTTTGTCTAATGGTGGCCGAGAGCTTAGTCGAAAGTTTCATGATGGACTACAGAGCTATGCACAATTGCACAGGCTGCTGATGATGCGACGTGGAAGGCATGGCTAGTCGAGCTCACCTCACCTCTAACATATTGCATGATACCTCAGCTTGCAACTGCACACAAAACGCACGTCTTTTGCTTCGCTGTCTGACCTTGCATGGAGAGTGCTGGTGTGTGTTTTTGTTATTGGTAAATTATTCGCTGCTTGTTTTTGTTTATCTTTTAAGTTTTGCTTCGTGCTTACATTTCTGTAAATGTTTTCTTGCTGACGGTTGCAATTAATATGTTTATCCGGTGAGATACAACAGTGCATGGTGCGGTTCTTCTTTCAAACCATTCGTGGTGCTTTGCTTTCAACCTTTTATAACGCACGCGCTTAATCACCCCCTGGCTAGTGTATCTTCTTGTTGGTTAAAAGGTTGACGCCTCGGTTATGCGCATAATAGAATAATCAGAAAGATGCCGGGCTAAGGAAAAGTTGCTCAGGTAACAAGAGTTTTGTTGATCACAGACGTCAATGGCGACGGGTTTCTGGACGGACCGGAACTGGAGGCTTTGTTCGAACAAGACGTAAGGTTCATTTTTTTTAAGTTTGCTTCCAATGGACAAGCAACCATGGACGTCGCAAGGGGTACATGGTGCTTGGTCACCCCTGGATTTTGAAATTTGATAGTTTCCTATTAACTTTTTCGTAGGAAAATGTTTTTCTCTTAGTTTCGACTTGATAAAATCAAATCTCAACACTGTTGGCCCACCTCAGGAAAAATGCTTTTGTCTCGGGTACCACCTGGAAAATCCAGTATTGTCCCCCCCCCTGGAAGAAATCCTGCCGACGCCCATGCAAGCAGTACTTTCCGTTTTGTGTTGCTACTTGCCATCGAGATGAGTGCTCTGCCTTGGCGCGTGCATTTTTTTACTATAAATTGAAGGGAGTTGATATCACCTGCGCCCCACGAATGGGGAACGAGGGGCGCGTCCCCCCTCGTGTCGGGCTCAACGCTGTATGCGGCAGAAGTGTGCCAGGGTTGTACCTTAGAAAATCGGATTGTTTACATTATAAACTTTTCGAGAAATATCAACATCAATCGCTTTTTGCCCCAAAAGTTTGCTTAAGCTATGAACTGCTGTCGCTCTAACCCAGCTATGCCCAACCCAAATGGCTTACTGGGCCAAAATTCATGTCACTATCTCAACTAGGGCCGCACATTTTATAACGTATTAATGAGGGCCGCACATTGAATGGCTTACTTCGACCTTAGCAAACTTAACGCTAACTTCGCTTAAGCTAATGCACTGAAAGCGTTCGAATCATAACTGCAATCGTAACAGACATGATAAAATGGCACTGAGGACAATCTCCTTAAAAAATTTCAAATTAAAGATTATCAAAATAAGGACAGGTTGTTAGTATGTAGTTACTCCTATTACAGTGAAAACCTAAACTTGGCCGCACAAAACCCTCGACGAGGCCGCGGGTTGGACATAGCTGCAGTAACCTAATGCACTGGCGATTCTATGCACGCTCCAAACCCAACCAACCAGACCCTGAGACTGATATGCACGACGTGCAACTGCGTGTCCAGCCAGCCGTGACGAAAACCTGAGCTTTTCGAAGTGTCTATGAAAGGGTGTTTGTTGTATTCTTGCTCGTCATCGATCATCTTCAGTGCTTTTTCAAATAAAATTTTGAGGGAAATAGCTCTTTGCGGTTTTTATAGGTTTAATTTTATAACACGCTCGATTGTTTCTGGTCTTGTCGTGGCTTACGACTCAATGAGCGAAATGCTTAATTCAGATATTATACTGATGTTTTGGCAAAATCAACCGAAAGCCGTTTAAGACTGTTCGTCGAGCAGAGCAACTAGTGAACCTCGCGCTGTGTTGCCGGATGATGCCGTGTTGTGTCGGGCGTAGAGTCATGTTGCAGAGAGTTGCGTTGATGAGTTGCCACGCTCATCCGGATGCACTGCATCTGGCGTTTGCTTGGTGTGTGTGCCTTTCCTTTTGTTGCGCTCACAACGTCCGCTGGAACAACTTTCATTCAGCCATATGTTTGGCGTGACGAGTGTGTTCATTTTGTCCCTTGTCTTCATAGTTTTGTTCAACAACGATGTGAAGTGCTTGCAAGATCGTACTTCACTGAAAGCCTCATAATGCTGGTTGTAGTTCAGGTCGCATGTGTCTTTGAGTCAGTTTTCACTGTGAACCTGGGCCTGGTGGTTTATTGACTCCACAACTTCGTCTCGGGGCATTTACCTCCGTGTGTAGTGGGCACAGACACGTTGTTACTTTAGGCGCTTGTGACAGTAATTTTTCTACAAATGAAACTGAAGTTAATAGTTTGAAACCATGGTTGACTCTCTTGACCACTTCGCTGCGAGCAAAGTGAGCTGATTCGCATTTTATGCGCCAGCGTATACGGGCGGTGGACATCCTTTACTTTGGTTTGAATGCGACGATTTAAACCTTTTTGCAACTTGCTGGCACTCGGTAACCTACGTGTACTTACGGCGTTGGAAGCTGATTTTTCACTATACTGAAAAAGTTAGGCTTTTATCATTTCTCTACCAAGTTATTTTAACACTCGTAAACCCGTAGCGCGTAGTTTTCTTTTTTGGATGCGTGCGCAGTTCAATTAAAGGTAAAGTGATTTTTGGGAAAGCCAGTCATTAAACAGCCTTACCGCAGGTTTCGTAAACGCGTCAATTCGCAAAGAAGCCATGTTTGCCAGTGTGTGTGAGAACTGAGCATGGGTGTTGCGTTTTCGGGATACTTGCCGGTGTCAAGCGAAATTTGTGACCTCACGCCATGTGCGCATGCACAGAGTTATATTGTGCATATCACATACGCTGAGAAAACTGATGATTAGGGCTTAGGCTCTAGTGTAGGGGTTCCCAACCTGGGGTACATGTACGCCTGAGGGTACATTTGCCTATCTGAAGGGGTACATTTAAGGTTAGCAGTAGAAGGTAAAAATATATTTACATGTTGTTTATTTTCAAATATTTGTACATATACCACTTAACATTATTTTCAAAAGTCATTATATGCTTATTGTTAAATATATCTGCGAAAAATCATGAGAAAATATTTTGTCATAAGGAGTTTTAGGGGTACATGTTCATCTGTCAAAGATCTGAAGGGGTACACCCTTATCTGTTGAAATGCTGTAGGGGTACATGCTCATTTGTGGGAATGCTGAAGGGGTACATGGTAAGAAAAAGGTTGGGAACCCCTGCTCTAGTGTTTAGGTGTGTCGGGTTAGCAATTGGGTTAGGGTTAGAAAAAGAAAAATATTTGAGGTCTAACATTAAGTCCAATACTTTTCAGTGGTTATAGTTATTCCCGTACCGCAGCTTGTGGATATCTGACATTTAACCAAAAATCTTTAATTTACATCACACACATAAAAAAGTAATCGCCAAACTTTATTCCTTTACTCTGAGAAGCCAAATGACTGGCTAACAATAATAGGTCAGAAATTTCGTTTGACACAGGTAATCCCGAGGCCTGGTTTGTTTTTGGTTGTTTTATTTTCTCTGATCAACATCTAAAACTTGCTTTGAACTACTGTTTGTGTTACATGCAATGGCGTATTGAGACAAGTCAGCATGAGACGGGCGCAAATGCTTTATTTGGAGCCAGAAAGTGTCTGTATGCGCTTAAGGTGGGCAAAAACGTTGGGTGCGAAACGCCAAGTCTCTTTTGCGCCTCAGCTGAGCATGAAACAT
>JGI24158J21664_10007123_pt1 | contig 14821 bp, 8 predicted proteins | sample Ectturendosymbi3_FD_21664 | JGI IMG/M metagenome (IMG submission 21664) | reverse complement strand
GAGTGCGAGACCCTCTATCGCTCCTTTATCCGAGCCCCAGTGGGGACTGCCTCTGACAGAGCCACCTCGTCCCTACTCTCTCGACTACAACAGAAGAAGCATGAGCGATGGGAGGAAGCTGTGAACTCCATCGATTTCTCGCACTCCAGCCGCAAGGCGTGGAGAACAATCAACAAACTTACTGGGAGCTCTGGACGCTCCTCTTGTATGTGTGGGTCCACCAGCCTCGTCAATAAACACCTGCCCGACTTATGGAAGATTCCAACACCTGAGGGTCACAGAATCTCCGAACCCTTCAGGCCAGAAGAGTTTGATGCTGCCCTCAGATGCCAGAAGTTAGGAAAGTCTCCAGGATTGGATTCCATCTTCCCAGAGTTTATACTCCACGCCGGGTCACCTCTCAAATCTTGGTTCCCTGACTTCCTCAATTCCTGCATGCGCCCACTCAAAATTCCAAAGATCTGGAGAAGAGCACTTGTAGCTGCGATCCTTAGTCCAGAGAAGCCACTGGGGGACCAAAAAAGCTATCGTCCTATATCTCTGCTGTGTGTCCTCCTTAAAGTCCTCGAAAGACTCATCTACGTTCGTGTCGAAACAATCATCAACCCACTGCTCCCACAGGAGCAGGCGGGCTTCCGACACGGGAGGTCGGCCGTCGACCGTAGACCAGGTCACCCTGCTGACACAGGACATCGAGGATAGCTTTTCAGCTAAAAAGAAGGCCAGAGCTGTGTTCGTCGACCTCACAGCAGCCTACGTCACCGTATGGCACCACAGCCTCACCTGCAAGCTGCTGCAATTGCTGCCTGATAGGCACATGGTCCACATGATCATGGTAATGATTGGCAATCGCAGCTTTATCCTTACCACCAGAAATGGCCAAAGGAGTAGCTTACGACGCCTCAAGAACGGTGTCCCACAGGGATCTGTCCTGGTGCCCCTACTGTTCAACATCTACATCTCCAACCTGCCAACCACCATCTCCAGAAAGTATGCATATGCTGACAACCTAGCAATCATGCATACTGATGGAGATTGGCAGGCGGTGGAAGGGACGCTGAGAAAGGACAAGGCAACGTTAGGTGAATACCTCCTGACACGGAAGTTAAAGCTCAGCACCACGAAAACGGTGTCGGCGGTCTTCCATCTCAACAACAAGGAAGCCAAACGTGAGCTGAAAGTCAACTTCAACATCGAAACCGTCCCCTTTTGCTCCGAGCCCAAATACCTTGGAGTAACGTTGGACAGTTCGCTCACGTACCGCTGACACCTTGAGTCACTTTGCAAGAAGCTGACATCACGCGTTGCGCACCTGAGGCGGCTTGTTGGCTCCGGCTGGGGTGCTGGAGCAACAACGTTGCGAACAGCCACCCTATCCCTGGTCCACTCGACTGCAGAGTACTGCGCTCCTGTTTGGTGCCCCAGTGCTCACATCTGCCTCATTGACCCCACCATTAACGATGCCTTGCAAATTGTTATTGGACGCCTGCGTCCTACACCAGCGGACAACCTTCCAATCCACACAGGTTTCCAAGCTGCTAAGCTTCCTCGCAGTGGAGCCACACTGTCCTTAAGAGGCCGTGCCATGGAGCCTGGACATTTGCTCCACTCAGCACTCACCCGCCCACCGAGTGCTGTTGCATGGCGCCTCAAATCGAGACACCCATTTGTACCCTCTGCACAGCAACTCATCAGCTTCTCTGACAACAACATACGTGCGGCGCAGTTGGCGGATCATCAATTGATTGCGGAGTGGGCAGACAACCCCACAAGACTCCGCACTTTAATTCCAGTCACCGGTACATGCCACCCCCGGAATGAACTTCCCAAGAAGAGCCTGGGTCCGGCTTAACCGCCTACACACCGGTGTTGGACGTTTCCGCTCCTGCTTGTACAAATGGGGAATGTCCTTCCCTGCGGCCTGTGAGTGTGGTGCAGAAGAACAAACCGTCGACCATGTCGTCCTCCAATGTCCAATCCATCGATCTCCCCACGGACTTTATGGCCTGACGGTTCTGGACGATGAGACAACCGAATGGCTGCTCAACACATGCCCCGAAATCTAGCGCGGCCAAGCAGTGGATAAAACAACTCGCTCAAACGAAATAAGCCAAATTAATTACCTTAAAGGCATTGTGTGGCCACATACATTGTTACACTACGCGGTAAGATAAATAAGACATATGTGACTACGCCGCCACACGCGAAACATCTTCACTCTATCAGGCTTTATACGGGGGAGGATGACAGTTGCCTTCAAGTGGCCCACTTTTTTGCTGCATTTCCTGAAATGCTAACCAAAACTTGTCGTTATGAGAGCAACCACTGCTACCCGTGCTGGATGTGTTCGGTGTAGGCTGGGCAGGAAAACTCTCGTTTGAAGACAAGGCAGCATCCCTCCAGCCGAAGGTACATAACGGAAGACCCGGCTTACTGCAAGACCAGCCTCATTGAGCACCTAGCTTGCACCTATCAGGTGACCGATTGCACTACCACAGACAAGCTAGTGATTCCCAAATTCTCACTAGCTGGGTCAGTCCTGAACAGGAATCACGACCTTGCCATATTTATTCACTAACAAATGGAATGGACACTGGTCGATCCAGTCTCCAGTGGTTGTGTATAGACATCGCAGGATACAAGATCATCCACGTCTGCAAATATCCACCCCCGTGACTCACACCAATGGCCACCCTGACGTTTCCACACACCATTCTGCATGCTGTCGACTTCATCTGGGGTTATAGCAAAACATCTTCTGACTGTGAAAGTCTGGACTCCTGGGCGGCAGCCAACAACCTTGAGCTGCTGCACAACCCAAAGGGAGCAGCAAACTTCTCTCACCGATGGAACGTGGGCACCAAACCGGTTCTAGCTTTCGCGAGTGTTGGCCATGGCAGCCGACTGCCTGACAGGCGTGTTCTAGAAAAAATCCTGCGGTCACAACACGGACCCTCTCTCGTAACGCTACCGACGCTCAAGATCCCTTCCTACAGCGATCCGGTGAAGCGTTGGAACTTCCACAAAGCTGATTGGAATCGCTTTTGCTTTGTTACAGGAGAATCCGCTGAAAAATTACCACCTCTAGACACAAACACCAAGAAGACTAGATGCCTGTGTCCTACACCAGTGGGCAATCTTCCTACCCTAACAGGTATCCAACGTGCTTAGCTTCGTCGCAAAGGAGCCACAATGTCTCTAGCACGCCGTGCCATGGACCATGGACATCTGCTCCACTTAGCGCTCACCTGTCCACCGAGTGGGAATGCACGGCATCTCAAATCGAGACACNAATTGTTACCTGCGGCACAACAACTCATCAGTTCAGTGACGACGACAACAGAAGTGCGACACTCTGGGCGGATCACCAATGGATTCCGGAGTGGTTGGAAAACACTATGAGACTCCGTCCTTTGATGTTTCATTCACGACATTGGCACCCACCCTCCCGGAATGGCCTGCCAAGAACAGTCCGGCTTAACCGACACTGCTCCTGCTTACACAAACGGGACACTTCTGCAGTTTATGAGTGTGGCGCAGAAGAACAGACCGTTGACCATGTTGTCCTTCGCTGTCCAATCCATTAACCTCTCTATGCAGTGGATGGCCGGACGGTTCTGGATGAAGAGACAATCGAAACGCTGCTCAAAACCTGCACCGAGATCTAGTGCGACCTAGCAGTGCATGACAAGAACTGGCTCAAACGATGAAGGCTTTATGCGCCGCATATTTTGTTTTTACAAAACGTCTCCTTTTTCAATGAGCCATTAAATCGTCTTTTAAGCGAAACGTTAACAAGCTCTTCTTACGCTTTTTCAACCTCAATGTTAGCCTCTTGACTGGTATAATTTTGGACCGGTGGACTGAGTTCGGTTGGCGTTCGGGTCACAAATGTACTTCTGAAATGATACTGCTGCCATCCAGCCTACTGCTCAACAGCATAGATTGCTTTACCGTTGCAAAGGAAAGATAGAAGCGCGTTTTGCTTCATCGCTGCCAGCACCGCAACCACCACAAACGAAAGCCTCATTACCTTCGGTGCAGGGATAGGAATAAGGAGGCGAACGTTGCCACTCGAGACAGTTGAACGTTGCGAAGCAAATCCAGTGAAACAATTCTTTTTTGATTGAAGACCAAAAAATACAACTAGTTTCTCTCATGGGAACGATGAATTCAATACCGCTTCTGAGAACGTGTAGCGAATTCAGCGACTAAATAAGTCAAACGTATTCACAAACCATGAACTACTACAATATCGTGCTAAACGTTTCCACTGTGAGAATCCAACGCAAAGAATTACCTGAAAATCGAGCAAAGGCATTACTAAGCAGCCGAGTATTTCTTAACATGTGCTGAGCCTAATTTGACTACAACAGCCAGAGCTCTAAAAACTTTTGGCTACATTTCTGCGCATAAAAGTCCACCATTTCGGATATTAGAGTCCAACAATGTTTTGCATGGCAGCCTATGAAGCATGAGTGGTAAAAGTGTAAAATGCTACCGTCAATTTTAACTGCACATGCAAGACATTGGAAACAATCAAATTAATCAAGTATACTGCATATTTGGTACTGTTGAAGAGAATCGGATTTGGTCTTGTATCATATCAACAGCCTTTTGCGGGACAACCAGCTTCCCATACATCCTTATAACAGACGTATATTCTTAAAACCCAAATCTTCCAATAAAAATCCACGCAAACAGCGATTTTGAAATAGAACAGCAAGCGGCATTAGGCTACTATGCTGCACCAATCCGTACGAGAAACTGCAGAACAGCTTCACATCAAGCTCTTAACCGGGCGGGAGCGCCTACCCAGGAGGGGGGGTCAATGTATTTCCAGGGAGGCACGAGCACTTACGCGCCCTACAACATGGATAGTTTGATCATTAAATTTACCAATAAATGCATTTGTTTATACAGCTTATTTAAAGTCAGGGGGGATTAAAACAAAGGACAATTACTTGAGGGAGGTGTGGTAGAAAAAAGGTTAAGAACCACTGTCATGGACTGATGCATTGTGACAGGAACATCGCCATGGGCCAAAACAGCATACCTCCATTTTCACAACTTTCTTTTCTGCTGTCCGGAGCTCGTCGCGCAACGCCTCGCATTCTCTGCATTTGTCTGAATACGCTTCCCAAGCTCTTGTCAGGTCGCTCTCATGAGAATTGTTCATTGTTTGGTTAATCTGCTGAAGGAGTAAAGGTGGATAATAATTACAGCATCAGTCACAACTTATTTTATCCGTGGAAAGGGGCTTAGAATTCGACCGGTGAGACGTTTTTGGGCCGATACCGATATTTGTCATTGCCGATATTTCCGCATGGCTCAAACCACTGCTAAATCACAATGCATATTAAACCAACTCACAAGAAAATGAGAATAGCTCACAACCAAATTTTTTTGGTCATAGACAGATTTTCTTTTTTTCTAATGACCGAAAAAAATTAAGTCAATTCTGTCATAATATCTGAAAATACAGATTAGTCCAAATTGCTACGGCGAGTTTTAACACTGTTATGGGACAAATGACCGAAATGTCTCAGCAAAAAAAAAACAGCTCACAACTGGAGATATATGGAAATGTTCGCATTTTTTCAAAATAATTACTGAATGATTTATGTTTTAGTTCAGGAATGCAACTTTTTGAAGCAGGGTTTCCTTGTAATGAACATCTTCTGCCCTCCTAAACAAACCCAGTATTGTCGAAAACTGGCTCAGTAAGTGCTAAGGTTGGAGCTGCTAGTAGTGCCGATATGATACATGCGAATCTTTGTAATCGACCGATGCAACAAGAATTAAGACGTAAGAAATGCTAACAAAAATAAAATATTATACACAGCACTCAATCGCATGTAGGTAAAACTTCAAAGTATTATCAGGGTTGTTTCAAGGCGTTTAAGGGACCCGATGGGTCCCTAGAATTTCAAATCGGGTCCCTATAATCAGAGAAAATTATCATCGGGTCCCTAAAATCAGAGAAAATCGGGTCCCTAGAATCAGAGAAATCGGGTCCCTACAGATCCAAACCGGGTTCCTGACATTTTCCTTAAAAAAACCTGGTAATATACAAAGTCATAACTATTAGTTTCTCCAGCACTCATACAATGACTTGGAATGGCGTGTAAAAATGAAGAATTATGAAGCAACAAAAAAATGACGAGCATTTGCACAAATTGTTAACTCAAGAGCACAGAGATTTTCTACATGGAAAGACTATCCAGTTGATCTCAAGACTTGCCGTTGAACATGGTTTCTAGCCGGAAATTAAAAATTAGTCAGACAAACATTTACAACAGCTATGTCCAACACGCGGCTTAGTCCAATGTTTTGTGCAGCCCAGTATGCTTTTCATTATTGTGTATATGCAATACAATGACAACCTGTGTTTGTTTTGATGATTTTAAATTCGACATCTTCGATGCAATGGTCTTTAGTGCCTGTTTATCAGCTTTTATGTACTGGCAGATTTCCACGTGTCCATTGACACATCGGTACAGAACTGATTTCTACCCGTGTAAATGAATTAATGTAAGGTGTGATTAAAGAAAAATGCTGAAAAGCAAAATGCATTTGCTGCAATTGAGAATTTTGTCCCGATAGGCTTTAGGCTACAAACCAGGCTTACTGCTTTGATCAAAAGCTCAACTCCAAAATTTTTGGAGTTCACTTGCATTTTGTGTATTAGAAGTGATTTACTTAGGACCTAGGCCATTTTTTTCAATGTTATGCTTTGCGAACAACACAGACAAGTAAATGCAAACGTAGACGACTCTTACGTCATAGTTGCTTTTTTTGTTGCAAGTGACTGCGTACCAGCACCCTGATATTACACTTGAGCTTGGCGCCTAGACTGCTGTAGACTCTACATTAGCATGCATAAAAAATTTGTAAATTGTAGCAGGCACTTGAAGTATAAGCGGAGTACTAGGTGCTAACTGCAAGCGAGATTTTTGGGTACCGGTATTTAAAATCCAGTGGCGTGCAGAAGGGGGCGAACGGGGCGACGGTCCCGGGCATCTAAGAAAGGGTTGCATCCAAATAGTGAAATTACAAAAATTAATTTTTATTAAAATGTTGTGACCAGATACTTCTTCGTATTGTAAGGCTACTAATGCACACTGCATGGATCTGATGGAAATTTGCCTGAGGGGACATGCAAATCTAAGTTAAGTGACCCGAGAGAGAGATGAAACACTGCCATCGTTATCTTAAGGCCTTACACCTATCTCTCTTCCCCTTTGTCGGTTTGCCAATTCCTGCTGGCCCTATTTTAATCTGCAACTTGTCTTCACAATATCTTTCGATTCTCTCTAGAGTCTGGGTTCTTAAACTGGGTGCTGTGGGAGGTTCGGGGGTGCGAGTATGGCAACGACATTTCGTTGAAAAATGCTCAATGCATTGTCTTTATCATTTCACTATAAACGCCATAATCACAATCAAAACAAGCTCGGACTGTGCAGCAGACCCATAGTCCCTGGTTGCATTCGGGGGCATTGCCTCCCGAACTTTTTCGTGCCAACTCAAATTTTTTGTGACCGTAAAAATGTGTTTGAAACATATAATGAAACCAAAAATCTACACCCCCTCAAATGTATTTTGCCACCTCAAACCTTAAAACCTGGCTACGGGCCTGCAGGACGTATGAGTAAAGAACGCTGCACGTTACGATTGCGTCTTGTCTACTTTGTTTCATTTCTTTTGGCAATGCAAATTGTGTCACGGGAATATATCATGCGCGACGATGGCGATTTGTCCATAGATTCTTCGCTTTCAATTGTAAAAAATAACAAAATAATATGGTAAATTTTTCAGAAAGAACATCGTTCGAACAAAATCATATGGTAAATTTTTCAGAAAGAACATCGTTCGAACAAAATCATATGGTAAATTTTCCAGAAAGAACACCAAACCAGAGAAATTCCCACGCAAAGCCACGTGCGATCCGGTTGTTTTGACGCGAAGGGCTTGATTTAACCCGGCTGCGAAAGTATTGACACTTCGGCGTCCGGTAATGTTCGAGGATTTTGCGCCAAAAAAACAAATCGCACATGGCTTTGTGCGATCGTAACTCTGGCGCCGAAAGGCAAGTCTCCTAGTCTGCACTCGAAAAAAATTTTTTCGGTTGGCGTGTGTGAATTTTTTGTGAGTGACGTCATAAGTGGAGAACTTTTAGGCCACCTTGGCTCCTTCACCTAGCTCTGGGCCCAAACCGTTGGATGGTAGTATTTCGCTGAAGTTTTTATTGGAAACTAAGCTACAATCTGAGTCTTTTGACACTTTCAATGACCTGCTGGGGGTTCAGAAGTTATGATCTAAAGTAAACAAAATATTGGATTCATTAGTTCAGCGGTCCCCAAACTTTTTAATTCGAATTTTTGGTGACGGCAGTTAGCGACAGGCCGAAGCCTTAAATTTGCCTCCTGCCGGGCGATTTTGGGTGAACACTCTTGCCCAAGGAGTGCTGCGGCAGTTCACTCAGTGGCCGTGGATCGAACCCCCAACCTTCCAATTGAGAGGCGGACACTTTACCGCTGAGCACTGCTAGAGAGGGTATTAAGCAGCTCTCCAGCGCAATCGGTCGAGAAGTCACGCTGTTGCTGTGACACATACAAACTGCTTGATCTAGGCTGAAACATACCAGCAGTGAAGGCGCTAAAATAGATCTATTCATTTTGCAATAATTTCCTCATACCTGTCTGTTGATTTGCTTCTAAATTAGATTTTTCAAATTGCAAAGACACTTCATGTATACCTTTGCAACAAATAATCTATGCATTGTGCAAAGTCTGTACAAACAAAAACAGAGACTTACCTGTTCATTACTATTTCCCCTTGAAGAATTCAAGCGTTTCTGTAAGCTTCTGTGGACTGATTCAAGGTCTTTAAACTTAGCTTTCAGATGCTCGTAAGCTGTTCCCAAAGCATGGTAGGACATAAAGACATGCTCATTAGAAACAGATGCGGCACTGTCTTCAAGAGGTGAACTGCAAAATGGTTCAGCACATTTTTTCAGTGGCATATACTTTTGCACCATTAACAGGTAATATAGCACCAGGTCCGTAACTACAGCCTGGACACCATCATTTTGCCCTTCACAAACCTTAGCTAATAACTCTTGATTTACCCCTTTTTTGGATTATAGTCCTATTGTTGATGTGTTACCCACACTCTGATTTTCTCATGAGCACCTATCTTAAAACTAAATTAATCTGACAAACTTCATTTCAGACCTTTTGAGTATCTGTCTGAGGTTTACACATACCTCGGGTTCATACGGTATATACATACCCTGTGCAAATAGTGATAAACTTCTTCAATTGACAAATATCAGGCACCATCACAGAAAAAAGTTAAATCCATCGACAAATAACAGCCAACAACATTTAGAAGTATATATCTTTTCAGCAAAACACTTCATCATAATCATTAACCAGGTTTACAATATCACAGTGAAATATTAAATCATAAACAACAAGCCTAGACAACACATAGAGCACACAGTTACAACATGTTCAATTCAGGGTGCTTGTTAAAATCAGCAATGCTGATTCAGCAGCAGTGGCAAACATTTTAGTTGCTTTAAATACATCTATAACCCATTATGACAGTGGTTCCCAAAATTTTCCTGATCGCATACCATTTGTGGGTCGCGTATTGTCACCGCGAACCACTTTGTTCCAGGAAAACTCAATCTTCCAAATATTATTCAATGAAAAGTTTGGAAAACCAGGATTGAGACATGAAAAAAATGGCTGTGAGAAATTATAATCGCCATTTTTAATGCCAACAAGGGAAGTATACAAAAATTCAGGAATTTATTAACAGAATCCAATTAGTAAAACTTATAGCTGTGAAAACATGTTTTTTGTTTAGAAAAAGAGAATGTAGGCCTATTCTTGTACCACCTTGAAAGCCTTCATGTTCATGCACTACTGGTGGTACATGTACCACAGTTTGGGAACGACTGCACTATGACAATAAAAAATCAGTATTCTATCACAGCTGCCACCAAAACTATTTGTTAAAGGGAAGAGTTTGACATGCAAGTAACATACCTTCAAATATTAAGCAGCATTGAAATAAAAAATCTGAATGTTTTTCAAAGCAAGTGATACTGAGTAGTTCATTGCAATTTGTGGACTTTTCTGCTCAGTATTGAAATCACTGCGTAAACCTAACTAAATTAATTCAACCACTGGTTCTTAATCGAGGGTGTGAACCCCCCAAGGGGGTCAATAAATTTCCAGGGGTGAGCTCTTACGCTCCCTACAACAGGGAAAGTTTGATTAATAAATTTACCAATTTTTTATCTTTTGTTATATTTGTTTTTATAGTTTATTTGAAGTAGGGATAGCTTGAAACAAAGGACAACAACTAAGGGAGGTGTGGTAGAAAAAGATTAAGAACCACTGGGCTAAACCAAACAAATTAGAGGAAACAAACATTACTATGCATCAACTCTTCTTTATTTAGGTGCACAGTAGATCTCGAAGTTCAGCTGCATTTCCTAAATTGAGTGTTTCAAATAAAAATTATGAAATCAAGAAATTATTAACATTTTTGCACTCTAAACACAATCTGAAAAATAATCATATGAAAACCTAAATACACCATGAACTTTAATAACAGGCAACACTGCCACAAAAAGTCCTGAACCAATGCATTTAAAACAATTCAGTTGAAAGCATGTTACATATTTCATCTCAAACATCACTGGAATATCAACATGCCAGTAGTTTCGGGTAAAATCCTGGTTTCTAGTGTGTCTTAGCAAATCCATAACTCACCAGGCAATTGTGCTAGAGAGCTATTCAAATCCTTAAAACCTTCGCAACTGGGTTAATTCAAGTGGTTCGTGTGAAAATCAAGCTGTTCGCACATGCTTTGTGCGAGTATAACTCAGTGCCTTTTGCGCTAATGAGCTGTTCAAAGCTGGAAAAGACTGGGCAAGTCTTTGAGTCAGCACTGAAAAAATTTTTTGGTTTTGGGTTTCAGAGTTTTTGTGAGTGACATCATAAGTGGAGAATTTTTAAGTGGGGAAAGTGGGCCACATTGGTCCACTTCATCTGGCCCTGGGCTCAAACTGCCAGATGCAAGTATTTCGCTCATGTTTTTATTGGAAACTACTGTAGGCTAAAATATGTCTTTTAATACTTTGGATGGCTTGTTGGAGTTTAGGGTTCAAGAGTTATGATCTGAAATAAAACAAAATAATTGATTAATTCCCTAATTAGATAATTAATTAATTTGCATATCATATATCACAACGTTTGAACCAGAAACGCAAGAAATTTGATCAAAGGCTCAAAAGACTCTCATTCTAGCCAAGTCTGCAATGAAAACTTGAGCAAAATACTTCCTTCTAGCAGTTGGGACCTACGCCAGGTAACATGAACCAAAATTGCCTAGAAACTGCCTTACTTATGACGTCAGTCACAAAAAAAAAATTCTTTCATTGCAGATTAGGCAAATTGTCAAATATTTTGAGGGTTTGAATAGCTCTCTACCGCAATAGGAGCAATACAGTTGGTAAGGCAATCAAAAACTGTTCATTTTAGGCTTATTTCGAAGTACAAATTAATCGTACCATGGCAGCAAACATGTTAAAAGACTTGGCAAGCCTTAAGCTGCAATGAAAAAAATTGTTTTGGGTTTCAGTTTTTTTGTGAGTAGCGTCATAAGTGGGGTAGATTTTGATCATTTTGGCTCAGGTTTCCTGGCCTTGGGCTGAAACTGGTAGATCAGGGGTTCCCAGCCTAGGGTACATGCATCCATGGGTGTACATTTTCCTGTTTGAAGGGGTACATTTACGGGGAAAAAAATATTTATTTCCAAATATTCTAACATACAAAAATTGTGTCAAAACTTCAGTGGATTTTGATATTTCACTCAGCTTTTTTGGCATAAGAAATTTTAGGGTACATCCTTATCCGTCGAAATGCTGAAGGAGTACATGGTCAGAGAAAGTTTGGGCACCTCTGCACCAGATGGCAGTATTTTGCAGAAGTTTTTATTGGAAACTACGCTAAAATCTGTGTCTTTTGATTAAGACTTTGCATGAGTTGCTGGGTTTAAGGTTCAAAAGTTATGACCTAAAAACAACAAAATAATTAATCCCATTATCATATAATTAATAAATTTGTTGTTTTTAACCATTACTTTTGAACCAGAAAAGATAGAAAGCTAATCAATAGCTTGAAATACTAGGATTCTAGCTTAGTTTCCAATAACAATTTGAGCAAAATACTTCCCTCTTTTCAATTGTGCCCTAGGCCAGGTAACATGAACCAACATGGTCAAAAATCTTCCCCACTTATGGCATCTCTCACAAAAAAAACAAAACACCAAATTTTTTTTTCATTGCTGACACAAAGATTTGCCGCAGCTTTTGAGGATTTGAACAGCTCTCTAGCACAATTCACTGGCAAGTTATGGAGTTGCAAAATGGCTCAAAAATAGCAGCTCATGCAGGATTTTTCTGGTTGCAATATACAGTATTCGTCCACCAGCAGCAAACATGCTAAGTATGAATTCATATGAAATGCAAATGTGTATACAAGATGCAATCAACAACCAATTATATTTATACTTTGGACCTAACAATGGCAAATCCCAGCTGCCGCAACAGATAATCTTTATATGGATAAACATATACTCTGAAAGAAGCACCTGGCAAATGGTAAGCCATTGTTTCCTTCCTCTTGATGCATTGGGGCATGCCCATTTACCATGAATGACAACCCATTGTCTACACAGCACAAAAAAGTAAGTTTGAGCAAGTCATAATTTTTCAGCAGTTACATAAACAGCTTCTAAAATTTACAAAGGAAGTTTTCAAATCTATATTACACTGAAACTTTCAAGTGAGCAAATTTAGAAGTANGTCATCTTGAATGTAAATATTTTCAAACTTCTTTCAACAAACACACTCAAATGAAAAAAACTTTCATTGTTAACCTGTTGCATTGGTCCGGCTGATAATACTGTACTCATCTTCTGTATTTACACTATGTGGTGGATTTTCAGCAGCACAATGTTCCATTGTATTACTTAATCTGAGCCCATGTTGAACACTTCATGAAAAAAATGCATATATATACAATTATCACAAATCTTTACAACAATCTACAAAGGATAACCCAGAAAAGAAGCAACAACTAAGGCCAATGTAATTTGATGGTAGAAAAAGAACCAGTTTGGCCATGTGCAAAAGCTGATACATATCAAAATTTATCATACTTTTAAACCAAATAACTGAGAAGTTGTGTCAAGGCAAACTGGGTCTTCAGCCTAAACTGAAACCAATTGTATTTTTCATTTGTTTGAAATGCCAATCATGGATTAGTTTGCTCATTGCCAGCAAGATTCACTGACAAAAATTACAATGATATCATATATCGGCATGAAAGTTAATTAAACAGAACTACATTATCAGGGCTAAAAAAATGTGGAAATCGGGAATGAGCTTACTGGAAAATCACACATGCTCATGGGAAATTAATCAGCTGCAAGTCACGCAAAATCAAATAATACGCTAGGAATTGCAAGCAAATCACAAAACGGATTGTACGAATTTCCTTGCTGAGTCACGGTGGGCCAATACCTGGCCTTGTGATGCAACAGTTAAGCCTACCTATCAGTGGTCTCATGCAGTCGCTGGTCACATGCAGGGTTGCCAACTTGGCATTTTTGAAGCCAGGTTTTGAAATCCAGGATTTGTTCATTGCACTTGGCTTTCTTGAAAATCAAATGTAATGCCATTAAAAAATTCTTAACTTGCACCCAAACCAGCGTCCACTGACAAGCACACTCTAGTAACTGCGCACTCGCCCTTACGAAATGCATGCGTAGAACACTCACTCAACAGAAACCTTCAACACTGTCTGAATCTCGTTCTGCAGGTTGGATTGGTTAAAAAACGATTTCGCCACTGCCGAACTGGCTGCAATAATCAATGTTTGAAGCACAATGCACAATCACTTCAAATGCTGCACCACAAGCAATTTGCACACTGTTTATACCTGTGGTTCTCAACCACTGTTCTGAGATGCGCATGCGGCTACCAAGCACCTTTGTGCGGCCCTCAGCAGTCTTTCAATAAAACCTCTAATAATTTATGCAACAGACTTCGTTCTGCAATAAAACAAAACATGTCATTTGTCCTACATTAAAATATATTTAGTGCATTTCTGTAACAAAATTGTAAGTCTACATTGAGTTCCCTTCAGCAAAAAGGTTGAGAACCACTGGATTATACTTTGCAGCAGCTGCCTGATGTGACAGTACGAAGTGCTCGTCCCTGTGGTGAAGTTAACACGGTCAGCAAAGCATTATGAAAGTACAATTTTGCCGTAACACTTGCATTAGAAATTGTTGAAATTTATTATCCGCAGGATATCTTTAGTTTGGTGTTTATAAGTCTCTAAATTCTCTACTAACTGCGATTTCGTTGGCGGTTAGATATCATGTTAAGGTTTACAAATTCTGGCGATTGTTGCGAAGCTTCATATACTGTAATCTCCTGGTTAAATTCGCAACCTGAATCTGAGCTGTTTGGCTAACTTATGCGGTAGGTGCGAACTTATGTGCTGTGCTTTTAACTGCATGAGCAAGCAGATGCTGATCATTAAGGCTAATGTTTGGAGACTGATTGATGGTTTGACTGAATCTAACTATTCTTTTCAGTAAGGCACATAGTATTCACATACATTAGGCTATTCAGTTCACAAACAACGTTAGACAATGCCAAGTGTTTAATTGAATCACGGTGATTGGAATTTGATTCTAAGACAGTGGTTTTTAACCTTTTCTTCAT
>JGI24158J21664_10007122_pt1 | contig 14822 bp, 6 predicted proteins | sample Ectturendosymbi3_FD_21664 | JGI IMG/M metagenome (IMG submission 21664) | reverse complement strand
CCCCCCGATTGACAACAGTGCGCCCGTATAGAGCATAACAATGGGTTTAAAGCAGCATGTAGGCCGTTACACACGAAAAAAGAAGGAAAAACGATTTATTTCGTTGCTTTAGCTGATACTTGTTTTCGCCAACCGACCACCACCATACCTTGTGCTGGTACTCGCTGCAAACATAACTAATGATAATTTACGAGGCGACTGTCAGGGCAAAGGAAGCTTATACCAAACGCGCGAAAAGCCTTAAAAAATATTTTTGGGCAAATCGTGACTTTCGCTGCCGCCAGCAAAGCTAATGCTTAAACGCGTGGAAATCTCGCTCAGCGTTAACTGGAGGCCGGAACGACAAAACGACAATGCGGAGGCCATCATTGGAAAGCGGTTTGTCAGTTTGGTTCAGCTCCACAACGGGACCGAGCAAAGTCACGTGCTTAACGACGCATAGTAACTGCCCTGCCGGTCTCTCTCGCTTTCATGCAAGAAGGTCCCTGCAAACCTATATTGGCAAACAAATTTTAACCTAAACAGTAATCAGGCTCTTATGGTGTTAAAACATAAAAACAGGCCAAAAAACTGGCCATGGTTTTGACAGTTAGGTCCAACTATCTTCGTCAGGACGAATATGAAAAAATATTTTTACCTCATTTGTTTTTTTATTTTATTTTTTATTATGCATTTTTTTTATAATTTCTTTTTTAATTATTGCGGTGAGATAGAATTTTTTGGAGCGACTTTTGTTTGTCAGCTTTAAAATGCTTTTTCCTCAACGTATTACAACTTAAAAAGAACTTTTTTATAAACAAAAAAACGGCCAAACTTTTATAAGAAAAACCTGCAGTTTGCTGGAAAACGCGCGAAGCATCTGATGCGGCCGCTCGTGTCCAAACGCTGGCCACGGGCACGTACAGACGCCGCATGACAGTTCTTTCAGCGCAGGCAGCCCNGTTTTCCGCCGCCGCTGACATNATCAACACCACGTCACAACTCTCACCAGTTTGCGTTCGGCGTGGTTAGGACACATCCACCGGCCGCTAGGTGGGTTCGTGAGCGGCGGGTCGAGACAGTCGGCGTGGAACGTCAGGGGGCAGTAGTCGCACTGGATCAGGAGGGCGGACTTGCACGACCTGGCGAAAGCAATACAAGTTCGGCTTTTTTGGCCTTGGGCCGAACGGCGCCTTGTCAGACAAACAGGTTTTGAAAATCCGGTTTGAAAATCTCACGAGAAGCAAGGCTTGGGGCCGGTCTGTAACTAATAGCAACGTCAATCGTTGCTATGACGACCCGGTCAAGCTAAAGAAATCTACTTCCTGCTGTAAACGACCAACTTAAAACCGGTGTCTCTTTCGCAGAAGTTCAGGAAAAGAACCTGAAAATCGCTTTAATCCAGCAGCAGGGNACTTCGGGGTTCAAGAACGACATGTGAGCAACGGTCAATGCAATCGAAAATGCGTTTGTCTCCAAATTAAAGCAACACGNTGTCGATACTTCTAACGCCGGATAATGCAATGGTGGATGTTATGCGTGGAACGGAGTGCAGCCGTAGTTCATGTCGTTGTGTTGCACACTTTTGAGCTGCTTGATGTATAGACCAAAAAAACAGCCAACTGATCAATTAAGTATATTGCGGTGAGATCGAATTTTTAGGTGCGGCTTTTAATTGTCAGCTCTTAAAGCCAACGTATTGCAAATTAAGTTAAAACTAACGAAGTGCTTTCTTTTACTCTCTACCCGTAGAGTAAACCAGGTCAACCATGCCACTTTAAAGGTTCAACGGGAAATAGTTCTGCACCGAAACAAGTGGAAAAGTGACTGCTGCTTGATCCGACTGCAAAACACATCAAACAAGTTCGCTCGACTGAATACAGCCAATATCTACTCAGCTGAAAACTACACATACCTCGTGCAAATAAAGCACAGTTTGGCTGGCAAAGGCACAAGGCCGTTAGAATCCAACTCGTGGAAAGACGACTTCTTCCCTTTGCTTCTCTCTCCATAACGCCGCTTCTTCGTGCCTATAGAAAATATAGTCTGCTCGGGACCGTTTTATTTATTAATATATTTACAGCAGGCTTTGGTTCCAGGCAAAACCCTGAACTACGAATGGTGATGGGGATGCATTTCGGGAGTTCTACGGTTTTGGGGGAATGCAATACCCTTTTGGCCGTCATTGACNNTTACGAGAATGGTCGCGACCGCGGTTACGAGAATGGTCGCGACCGCGGTTACGAGAATGGTCGCGACCGCGGTTACGAGAATGGTCGCGACCGCNGTTACGAGAATGGTCGCGACCGCGGTTACGAGAATGGTCGCGACCGCGGTTACGAGAATGGTCGCGCCCGCGGTTACGAGAATGGTCGCGCCCGCGGTTACGAGAATGGTCGCGNCCGCGGTTACGAGAATGGTCGCGACCGCGGTTACGAGAATGGTCGCGACCGCGGTTACGAGAATGGTCGCGACCGCGGTTACGAGAATGGTCGCGANCGCGGTTACGAGAATGGTTGCAAAGGCGGTTACGAGAATGGTTACAAAGGCAGTTACGAGAATGGTTGCAAAGGCGGATACAAGAATGGTTTCGAATGGCAGATACAGGAATGGTTTCGAATGTGGCTACAAGAATGGTTTCGAATGTGGCTACAAGAATGGTTTCGAATGTGGCTACAAGAATGGTTGGGAATGTGGTAACAAGAATAGTTGGGAATGTGGTAACAAGAACGGTTGGGAATGTGGTAACAAGAACGGTTGTGAATGTTGCTACAAGAATGGTTGTGAATGTGACAATAAGGTGTGACAAGAATGGTTGCACATGTGGTAACAAGAATGGTTGCACAGTGACTGCGAATGTGTTTCACTAGAATGGTTGATTAAAAAAATTACAACGCACACGCACTAGAGACAAGAACACTCGTGGTACAAAAATTCCACGCACAAGCGACGCAATTATGCATCTTCACACACGGCAATTACAGAACTTAATACCGCACTACAGGAAGTGTAACGCTCGACTTCACAAAAAAGGCGAAAAAATTTTGACTCGCAGTGACTCGTAGCCGGGTTTTGTTTCTGTTTCCACAGGTCGCCAGAAGCAGCGCTGAATCGGCTGCAGCAGGCACAACTTAGCGCTGCTGATGTAACGATATACGATGGACGAGAATGACGCGATGGAAACGTCACTGAGATGAGAAATGTTTACCTGGCAAGGGCGTGTTGATCATGTATTCAGGCGGAAGTTCGAAGAGCGAAGTGTTTTCCAGGCTGGACGCTGCAATAAGCAGAGCGAAGGGATTGTCCAGTGTTAATCCGGGCTTTTTGTGGTCCGCTTCTCCCTGGGAAGCCGAAGTTTTAGCAATCGTGAAATACATGCGGTTGCTGATTAAGGTTCGTCAAAAAACAGGCTGCCACGTAAAAAAACAATCAGCCCTCCCCCCCACGCATTTTCAAAAAACATTGTCCATACCTCTTCAATACTAAATGAAAAAACTTTAATATCATGACTTATCTTCACTTTTTACAAAATTTTATTCACGGAAAACAATGCAAAAAAACATCTGCAAAACTGTCATCAGCGGTAAAGAAGAAAATTGGAATAAATATATGGCTGAATTTGGAATTTCCATACATTTTAAATACTTTATGTACATTTTGGTCAAATTCAATACTTTTTCAAGGTCTTGAAAACCGATTTAACAATTCAATATTTTTTCAATACTTTCAATACCGCGTGGAAACCCTGAGCAGTGATAGAGGAAGAATCTGCCATCAGATGGATGAGATTTGTCACCGTATACAAAGAGAAAAATAGCAGTAGGACGCCACTTAAAAATAAGCTCGGATTGCATGGTTGGTGCTACGGGAGAGCTTCGTAAAACTCTGTTAGGCACTCTATACTTGACGAACCTGTGAACAACAATATATCCAGGGTTCCTATGCACTTTTGAAGGTAAATTTCCAGACTTTTCAAAGACCTTTTCCGGACTTTTCACCACTTAACTTTTCCGAATGACATACCCAAGGTCAATTACACGCGCTATAATTATTAACACGATGAAAGTAAAATTTGTCAATCGTAAGTGAAATACAGTAGTCACCGCTTATTTAGCCCACGGTTAATAAGCCCACCCGCTTAAGCCCAAAATTGTCCGGTCCGGAATTACTCAATTTATTCCTGTAATAAAAACCCCGATTTATAAACTGAAAACCCCGCTTAGTAAGCCCAATTTTCGAAAACATTTGTTTAAATTTGGGTGAAAAAGCATCGCAACTCGCACTTCTTTGTCTTGCTTACCACGGTTTCACACATCGTTACGCTGCAGACCTAGTTCTTTATTCAACTGTTTCGTCACAGATCGTTTATTTGTGCCGTAATCGATAGGCAAGACAACTGGTGATCTGCAGAATTTACTTTCAAAATGGCGAAGAGGCGTGCAGACGAAATGAATATTGTTTTATCTTTAAAATTGCTCGTTACCTGTCACTGCTGTGTACAGTGTTAATAAATAGCCACTTTTATCGATAGTACAGTCGACCATACTGATTTATGTGGATGAGAGTGGCGAAAATTTGTCCCCAGGTTAAATAAGTCCACCCGCTTAATAAGCCCAAAATCGTCCGGTCCCGAGGTGGGGTTAATAAGCGGGGTCAACTGACTGTATTATGAAAATGCATGTCAAAAGATCAAGTCTAGAAAATCGTTTTCTTTTCCCAAACTAGCAGACCAAACAATTTTTCCAGACTGGAGAATGACGGAAATTTTTGTTCATACTTTTCCAGGCTCCGCAGGAACCCTGTATATCTTTTCCACAGTTCGCGTCGCGTACAATACACAACACGCTGAGCGTCATTGAAGCAACGAAACGTTTGGAAATAACTCGTTAGATTCGAGTACACGGCGGCGACCGGAAATTCACCGCATATAAGCAACATGTGGCCAGAACAGAGGTGCAAACAAGCCTCACTACCGTTCAGCGTTCGACCAGTCGACGCCAACGGCATGAAGGTTGCTACTGGACGTTTGTCACATGCTGAGTGAAAAGGTTAAACACGTCATAGCCGAAAACGGTTCAATCCAAAGAAGCGCGACTTAGTCAGTAGCCAAACCAACGGTAGTAAATGCTGACTGGCAAATTATAGGGTCGAAATTTTATCCATAAGAATAAAAACAGGCTCAGCTGCTCAACTTCACCCAACACCTTATGATAATATTCGTCGCTCACGTCTTGTTTTACCAGTTGATGCAAGTTATTAACGGAGCGGTGCGTAAAACTTTCGACTCGTGGGCCGCAGTGGATTCTATACAATTCGACAGCAGAGCGGGAATAGATGGATAGATTGTTATTTCGTGTACAATGATGCACATAAGCAAAAATTGCATTGGCTTTATTCAAAGAATTTGGACAACTTCAGCGGACTGGATTGAAGAGGTTAACGGGGCGTATGCGACCCGCCGGCCATAGTTGGCCCATGCCTGTAACTAACGCGCGAAACTATGAAAGCTGCAAAAGCTTTATTCGCATGGTGTTATTTCAAAACACTCACACGCCGCGCGACAGAAACAACAAAACTACTCGTAAATGACATGGCGCTGCCCCTGGCCTGTCGACGTTATGAACAGTTGACCAGTGTAAGGTTCCAAAACCTATCATGGGGACATACTACACTTACTTTGAACCTGGCTTTCTTTTTTCACTGAGACATTTTGGTCATTTGTCCCATATCAGTATTTAAAACTCACCATAACAGTATTCACTAGCCTACCTTTTCAAACATCATGACCGAGTTGACTTAATTTTTTTCGGTCATTTCAATAAATTTCTGTCCATGACCGGAAAAAGATAAACCCAGCTTCGAACTTCAGCCCAGGTTGGTGAAGGTTTATGAGTCACACCAATAAGCATCTCATTTCGTTTTTCCACTGCCAGCCTAATTCACTATACGTTCGAAGTTCACAAAGCCCAACGTCAAGCATCTTTTGCACTTGCTCGAGCTTATCAAGGCTCCCGTAACGTGCCGCCGCACGTCGTTAAAGAGCCTTCGCATGAACATCGCAGGTAATCTCTTTACGTCCGTTATCATTAAAACTAAAGCTTTTCAAATTACTGAGCGAACGATGCACCACTGCACAGGCGCAGTCCAGCTGTGGCGAGCATAGGTACGCACGATGTTGGGTCGCGGTAGACTGTACACGACGACCATTCGTAATTCTACGGGCAAAACTTTATCGGACCCAACGGCTTACAGGAGCTAGATGGCGCCCAGGGCAAGTAACGAGCTTGGCGTCCACATATTCAGACTAAAGGTCTTTCGGGAGCAAATGCACGGTATTGAAGAAAGTACTTGCGGCATTGTTGGGGCTTTTCGACACCAGGGACAGTGTGCCCCCTTTTCTCCTCTCGGTACGCCCCTGACCGGACCGAAAAGTTCACAGCAGCAGTCAAAAGAGCCAACAGCTTTTTCACCTCTAAAATGGCTTTCTGGCCACGAGTAGTAGCCTTGATGACGTTTTTCCTCCAGTCTTTTTCAGTGCGCGACGCTGAAGCGTCGAAAGACTTTCGCGAATTATCGGAGCTGGCGGCGATTGCGGTCTTGGCCCCGGCTGGGTTTGGCGCCGGCCCTGACTGGTTTGGCCGCCGTCGGGAGCCAGGAACAGAGAACGCGGAGTTGGACGAGGTTGGAAGCAGTCTGAGAAGAGATTGCTGACGTTTGAACGGTGTACTTCAGTGGTCGACAACCGGATTGCCGCGGAACCCTAGGGCTGTTTTTTTTATCACTGAAACATTTCGGTCATTTTTTCTGAGACATCTTGGGCATTTGTCGCACAGTTGTATTAAAACTCGCCCTAAAAGTGTTTTCTAACCTATATTTTCAAACATTCTGACCGACATGACTTACTTTTTTCGGTCATTTCAAAACAGTTTCAGTCTATGACCAAAAAAAAACAGTCCTGGGTGCCATTTACGATACTAAGGGGTGCCGCGAGTTAATGTGTTTTTCAATATATTAAAAACACCGTTTTCAAAACGTCATCACATCTTAAAGCAAATTGTTATGGGTTCTATACAGGGCGCCGCAAATTATATTTCCCTTCTGTAAGGATCGGCAAGCCTGAAAAGGTTGGGAAATACTGGTGTACATATTATTTCATCTTTGAAGCAAATTGTCTGCTGAGAGAAGCGGTGGCCAACGACTGTTCTTCGACTCGGGGCGAGAAAAACACGTTTTACAATTTACTTTTTTCTTTGTATGTTTAAGAAAACTAAACAAGTATGAAGACTGCCAAATGCCACGCTCTGCAAGACGCAAATCTTCAACAAATTCTTGCGCTCCGTTTTTCAAGCGAACTTTGGACAAGAAAAAATATTCACACCCATGGAGTCAGGGTTCAGCATCAGCCAATCAAAAACGAAACCAACGAATAAATCATGACAATCGATGAGTAGCATGGCTAACAACATGGAGATGTACTTTCAACCAATCGCAGTGCAATACCACAGCTTTCAACCAATCGCAGTGCATTACCACAACTTTCAACCAATCGCAGTGCAATACCACAGCACCGATAGGCGGTACACTCCACTGGCCGAATCTTTTATTAAATGACCAAAAAACAGTCAATTTGGTCAAAAAACGTCCGCAAACGAAAGATGAGAGTAAATTTTTAAGCTATTTCGGATAAATGACCGAAATGTCTCAGCAAAAAAAAGAACAGGTGCACTCAGCAACTTGCTGCTGGTTCATAACACCATCAAAACTGCGGCTTTGCGCAATACCTTCTCTCCAAAGGAGCGTGGTGGCTCGCCGCCGCCGTAGCAGACACTGGTGCGCTGTACTCGGGAACGGGTCTTCGTAAATTGGCGAAGCCTTTATTTTTGCGCGAGTCGTTAAGCGGCTTGGGGAGGCAGCCGTATTTTTCGTGGTGCTGTTTCAGCAAGTTCAGGGCGGCCTGCGTCAGTGTGTGCTTGTGACGTTTGTCGCTATTCTGCAAGTTCACGAATGTCATTTAAAAAACGATTGAAATCAAGTTGAAATTACAAAAAGCGGATTTGTCAGAAAAAACAAGGGACTGAATAACAATACATTTTTGAATAACAATACATCTTCCGGGCAAGCATACCACAACTGTTACGTCAAACCTAAAGCAGATCAACACAAGAGAAAATTTCTAGTCTTCTGTGAAAGCCTCATGTACAAAAAAACTTATCGGTTCGCCAAAAAAGCAGAAATCCCTCTACACCATCCTGCTGGTTTAATTTGAAAAGTGGCTGAATAGCGCTTAATACACGAAGCAGAAATGGGTCTTGGCACGGATCGTGCGCATCGTTACTGTGGGATATTTACGAAGCAGGTACCGCACCTCAACGTGGTTAACGACGGCGCAGCGGTGACAGGCCCAGTCGCCGTCTGGTACTTTATCTTCATCCAGCGGCGGATTGCTGAAGAAAAAAATAACAGGCACGTGGTCGAGCCAAGGCTTTTGAGAGCATCATTAAAACTTGGTCTAGGTCAGCCATGTCCATCCGAAATTTCTCACTGAGCCAAAAATTAGGTCGCTGTCTTAACCAGGGCTGCACATTGAATGACATGTTCATGGGAGCCGCGTATTGAATTACTTTCTTTAATCTGGGCAAACTAAATTTATTTTAAGCTAATGTACGGAAAGCGTCCGAATCCTAACTGCAACGAAAACGACTGTTTGGCACCTTGAACAACTCCGTAAGTGTGATTTCATAGGCAAGTTTAGTGCCAATGGAACAAGGATAGAAATCAGATAACTAGTGAAAATTTTGCAACAAAGTGTCAGTGAATACATGGAAATCTCCCCACACGCAGTACAAGACGTGATAAAATGCCACTGAGGACTACCTGCGTCAAAAATGTCAAATTTAAGATTATCAAAATACGGACAGGTTGTCAGAATGTAGACTACTTATACTACAGCAAAAAGGCCGCACAAAACCTTCGAATTGGCCACATGTGGCCCGCAGGTTGGACGTAGCTGAGCTAGGTGATGTAGCACACTTTAAATAAAGCATGCAAATGACCCGAGTGATTTATTTATGCTCAAGCATTAAAAACGAAAAAATCATTCGAACACTTCCCTAACAAATGAAATCATAGCAATAACATCACTAACAACTAAAATCAGTTTNCTTACCAGCACTGCAAATGAAAAGCTGCAGGGCAACGATCACAACAGAGCAAGTCTCCTCCTTCACCACATGCATCACAGGTTTCATGATTACATCGCTTCCTCCACATCTCACGTTCAGCAGCCTTTCTTTTTCGCTCCAGCTTCGCTCCCTCCTCACTGAAAGGTGGTGCGATCAGCTGCTGGATTTTCTGAAACAAACCCAGGGCACTACACTGAACAAGATATTCGGTTGTGTTGGTTTNTTTGACATACACAAACAAAATTATTACAGCTATTACTACCGATANGAGGGAAACATGACCAGATGGAAGATTTTTTTGAAGTTTGCATCAACAGGAAACCACCTGCAGAATAAGATTAGTGACTGAAATCACAACTCTTGTGAACTTGTAAGATTCAATTAATAACAGTCCTAAACTACTGCACCAGATAGCGGAGGTTCGTAGGGTACAACCTGCGTTTCACCATACTACACATTCACAAGACTATTTCATATTAAGGATATTTGAAGTCAAAGCAGGTTTGGTGATAATGGCTTGTGATGTTTATTGACATGTGGGTTTTGCTCAGACTAATGGTTCATATCAAAAGGATTAGTACTGATAAAACATCATGGGTAGATGGTAGTTGGATTGAGCAGGCATTCCAGGCAATACTGAAGAGGAGTAAACACTCAAAACAACACACCAGCAACTACTGCATTTTCCCATCATACATTTGTGTCACATAGTAGAAAAAAATGAAGACTTGCATAAGGTGCAAGTTATTTGAAGCAAGCAGATAAAACAGTTGAACATCGCTGAACAAATACATAGAGAATTTTTCTAATCAAGGCATCACATGTCTTGAGAAAATAGGCAACCTGATGCTGATGAACACTCAAATTTTTGATGATGTAATTCAATATGTGATAGGCGTTGTTATAGGCTATGCATAATAGTCTTTTAATAGCAGACCATGCACTTGTTCCACAATTGCAAGCACATATTGGCATGCACTATGCATGAAACAAAGTAAGTTTTAGTGCAGTTTTGCTCAGTTGAACACTGAACAAAAGTTTCTTTGAGCCTGTTCACTGCACAGTATCATAAAATGTCAAGTGATAAAAAATTAAACTGTAGTTAGTTCACAACAAGCGAAAATGTGGATGGAAAGTTTTAATAAGCAAATGTGTTGATCAAAAGTAGTGGAGGTTGTTAATTTGGCATGCTAGATGCTCAATATCCAGCAAGCCGGCTCTTAATATTATTGGAGATGCAATGCTGTTCATTGCACTCACCAAACCCTTTGAAACTGGAAAACTTGCATTGCCCTTATATGAAGATATCCTTGAGGAATCCAGTCAGTTTTATACAGGTTTCATCAAAATGCCATGTGGCTTTCCCTTCAACATTTTAGTGCCCCATTATGCCTGTTTATTAATATTTCATTACTACACAATCTAGTTTGAACCACAATTTATTCTCTGGATCAAAAATGTTAAGTAGGGTGGGTGATCTGTGACTGAACGACAGTTGGCACCTCATGACTAGCTAACCAACCATGCAGAGTTTGTACAAAACCATTGTTACAATCACTTATCAAAATCAGGCAGAGTTAAACAGGAAATCAACCAATCACAATTTGTTTTGCCCTTTGAAAGCAATAGTAAAATTTCACATATAGCTTTATATTTTTCATGTTTACCTGATCAGGAGATTTTTTTTCAGGGTGTCATTTGAGACCATAAACATACTAGAAGTTGCTGTTAAATTAGTTTTAGGGGTACTTTTACTACCGAACTTTTACTGACCTAAGTTCCATATCAGCAAATCAATTCATGAAATTTCATGTCAAAACATTAGGAAAACTTGTTACAGAATCACCTGTTTTCAATGGAAATGTCAACAATTCAAAAGAAAGTTCAATTAATTGTAGCATACATAAGTTTTTCCCAAAATCTTAAAGATTAGATATACTGTTGCATTGCCATCTAAATTCAAACCGCATCAACAACCAAGTGTCAACCAGTTAATACAAAGTATTATATAAAATAAATCGACTTGTTTTCAATGAAAATGGGTAGAATATAAAAATAAGAGTTTCAGCAGAAGATTGTGTCAATGTCTTACACAAACTTTAGTCTTGGTAGCAATGGCCTTGACAAGTCAAGTCTTGGTTTCAAACTTTTTTCTCAATAATATGGAGGTTGTACAAGTCATGACAGCTACAGGGACACTGTTTGGAATGTTGTTGGTAGTGAGCATGAAAATTCCCAAATGTTTTAGGTTTCACAAATACCATTTGCAAAAATAGAAATTCACAAGATTAAGCACTGCAAGCAGACAGAGTGGTGGACAGGCTAGTTTATTTTTAGCATATGTTAAAGGCTAACCTAGTTCCTGCTAAAGACCTTGCAGTTGAGTCCACTCAAGTTAAAACTCAAACAACACATTTTGAACCTACAAGTTCAAGTTCAAGTTACTTTTAAGGCATACAAATTTGTGAAAACCAATAATATAAAAAATGCCAAAAAAAATATAAAACATATTTAAAAAAACTTTTCCAGAAAACCAGTAATATAAAAAATGGCTAGGTCAGAGTGTCATGCCAAACCATGACCCAATCATAAATTAAAAGTCTAATGCAGTGCTTCTTTACCTTTGTCAACTCACAGCCAACTTGTGGCAAAATCCATTGTTGCACAACCTAACAAACATTAAAGACCTGCTATTGTACAGAAAAGACAACATTGTTCGCAACTCAATAATCCTCAAACGTGTGTTGAAAAAAAATTGCTTTTAACACTGGACCATTCTGACCTGCTTCACCACCAACTAGTTGAGAAGTGCTGGTCTAATTACCACAATAGAAGGAAAACTTGATTGATACCATAACAATCTACCTGGTCCGAGAAAAATATGCAACATTGCAGGGAGATTTTGCGAAATGAATACAATCAACAAAAATACAAGTAAATTGATTTGGAATAGCATGTCAAGATTTGCACAATAATAGTCTTACTTATTAACATTACTTTTGTACAGCTCAAATAAGGTTCTAGAATTTATAAGCCATGTATTAGTTAATGATATATCAAGTTATATTTTGAGAACAAAAGCAAATGTCAAACTATAAGTGTTGTTTATAATAGTTTTTAAAAATTTTCTCCCATCTTTGCTATTTGGCTAAAACCATTCTGATAGTTTAACTTATGAAACACAACTTTCTCTGTTATATCAACATATATGGTACCAATAAATGGTTACATGTAAATATCATACGAACCTCGTTTTTTGAATACATTTCTTAAACTGTTTAATAATCACCATGTAATATATATCAAAGTATCAGAAATCAAATATTGCTCTTAAAAATCAGGTAAATAAGCTGATACGCGATAAAAATCATTCCCATTTTTTACGACATTATTTCTTGTCTATGAAAGGAATATATAACTAAATTGGCAAACATAGCACACTAGCACAGCTTAGGCAACTTAATGGGTATTAAACTTTAACAAAGGGTGGGTTATCCTATTCAGGTTTCAACTTCAGAATGGGTATATGAACTGACAAGAACCTGACATTTGGATGAAGAACAAGGCGAGTTCTGAAAACATGCATTTTCACATCATGAAAGAAGTTGATACTGACTCAATGTGCAAAGCAACGTAATCAGGGTCATTAAAAAAGAATAACTGCACACACAAATCCAACAAGTGCCCTGCAAACAACAATCAGCATTTGGAGACGTAACACCTGCAGTTTGACACTTAGTTGTCTCATATATTTATGCAATTGGCGCATTGTTACCAGAAGTGCTTATTGATTTTTGATGACATTCTATTTGAATAAGAGCTGATGATGCCTACATAGTAGGTGAAATATATACACTGTAAGATGTTAACGTCTGATCCTTTGTTGGGAAGTGATTCCTTTTGATAAACAGTATTTGGGGAGGTTAACTTCTTTCACTGGGATGTCATGGTCCAATATTGCAAGACATGCTTTTGGCCAATATCACACCATATAAGATAGAAACAGCAATTAAATTTCACATGAAAATTGGCTTGGATGATGATTATGCAGGAATGGATTTTGAAATTTGTGGGTACATGTAGAAATTGACTGGTAAGGTTTACAAATGGCCAAAACTTTAACTATAGCGTCAAGTGAGACTGCATAAAGCTACTAAAACAGAAAATTGACCAAGCATACAGAATAAGTTACCTCCATCATTCCACCAGAGCAGTCCAAATCATAAAGTTGAACAGAAGCATGAGCCATGTTTGCAATTTTTTGCCCAAATGTTAAACGTTAAGAATGATATGACTCTTTATGAAGCTGATTAAGCAACCAACATTTTACAAAAATTAAACTTCTGTAAAACAACAGGTTCCATACCTTATAGTGTCTTATTATATGGAGGCGGTTTACAAACATTTATCAATGCATAGGTAATGAGCCTGTTTGGTATCTTTGCAGTTAAACACAATTGAATATTTAAANAACCATACTAACAACACAAGTCATTAAACAATANCTTCTTTGAAATGTGTACCAGTACGAATACATAAGTTGGTTNTGATGTATGATTTTCAAAAACATCAGTAATGTTAGATGATAAAAGATTTTAGAAATATTGAAAATTGCAGTTTTAATAAACTATTTATGGACTTCCAAATTTANTCTGACTCTGGTAACATTGAAACATTATTTATAACACTATCATGTGTAATTGTACATATTATCCTGTGGTAAATACTAATAAACAAACAAGGCCTTTTAAACAAGGTTTTTATCTACTGCAGCACCTTACAAGCAAAACAAAAAATGTTTTGTCAACCATTAAATGAAATTCAACATCCATGAAATTTGCTAGTTAACACCACACGTCTGGCACACCACCTCATTCTGGAAAGGGCACTACTTTTATCATTTAACATTACAGCATTAATACCTCAGTGTAGCTTTGTCAATTTAACTTCTCAGCTCCATATCATACCCTTATTCAATACACAATAGAGGTCATTTAGCATGAGCAATATTAAAATGCTGAAAGTAGACTTTGGTAAAATATCTGCACAATGCACTATAACTGCTTACAATAATAAAGTGCTAAAATAGATTTTTAACAGAGAAATTCAAGTGGAATATATTTTTTTTATAACTTTAACTTTATCAAGTATGCAGACAATTATACGAATGAGACTGGTTCATTGCAGAGTCAATTTGCAATGCATTTTCATGCAATTTTAACTACTATATGCAATTGGCACATTGTTACCAGAAGTGCTTATTGATTTTTGATGACACTGACAAACATTTCCAATCATTCATATTAACACTTTGGCGTCTGGGTAGTTTTGGCGATTTTCACAAAAAAAACAGCAGTTTTCGGTTGCCTTATCCACACCCTAGCTCCTCCACCGATTGTGCTAGAGAGCTGTTCAATGGCTCAAACGGATCGGCCAGTCTAGTAGATTGCACTCGAAAAAAAATTTTTTGCCTGGGGGATGCGGTTTTTTTGTGAGTGACGTCATAAGTGGAGGATTTTTAGGCCACCTTGGCCCACTTTGCCTGGCCCTGGGTGCCAACCGTCAGATGGTAGTATTTCGCTGAAGTTTTTACTGGAAACTAGGCTACAATCCGAGTCTTTTGATACTTTGGATGACCTACTGGGGTTTCAGGTTCAAAAG
>JGI24158J21664_10007120_pt1 | contig 14824 bp, 9 predicted proteins | sample Ectturendosymbi3_FD_21664 | JGI IMG/M metagenome (IMG submission 21664) | reverse complement strand
TTTACATTTATGGCTGAAATTTTGCAAGGGTATTGACAAATACTGGATCGTTCCGGTAAGAAAATTATTCTACTTTCACCACTGGTTAAATGCTTAGGCAGGTGCATCGAGTTAATTGCACGTAGAGGTAAAATTAATGCGATGGTATCAACGAAGTGCTCCCTGATTTCCAGTTGAGAAAATGAATCATTTTTCAGCAAATAAATCCGAAATTGATGGAACATTTCAACATCCTGNGTTGGTGATACACTTTTTAGTTACTTCTCCAAAACACCATTTTCCAACAAAATAAAAATGATTTGAAAAGAGTATCATGTTTCTNTTGCTGTGATCATGAAGAAAGAATACTTATTCAACCCCATTTGCTTGAAAGCTTTCCATCGTCATTAGCGTATAAAGAAAAAACTTGCTTGTTCCGACGCTTGTAAATCAATTAACATTTGCATTATTTTAAACTTCTAGTTTTTTCAAGAAGTAACGCTAACTCTGCTTGTGAAATAAGCCACATAAAGCGTTTGACATCATTTCATGTCAGGCCTCCCCATACAAAAACCCAGGATGCGGGGCTGTTTATTAATGTGGCTTTTTCTCTGTTACCAAGTCAACAAGTTAATCCATTTTTGGCATAAAACTAAGATGTCAGCTGTTACACCCTTCAATATGTTAACGGCTATTTTTAAGGGAACAGTCGATTAAGCTTCGTGTTTATAACACCAAGGACATCCAGTTTCAACAATTTTATGTTCAACATGAATCCAAACCAGATTCTATAGAAAGGAATTCTTCCAGAGCAATGTATCCATACTCAGTCGAGTTTATCGAAGCCTACGCAGTAAGCCAACCATGCACTGATTAACTTTCAGTGAGTTAAACAAGCTGCAGGACACGACAGAGTACACAGTGATTTACGGTTAGCTTCCGGAGCTCGTGAATGTTGCTCTTTCGTGAAGGCAGTGTTTTTTGCTAAACAACAGAGCGTCATAAAATGTGCAGGTGTATACCAATGTAGAAACTCATCTCTAGATTAGAGCAAATAAACTGATTGCGCAGCTCGGACTTCATTCACGCAGTCAAACTGTGGAGCAGATTGTTTGCTGGAAATGGTGCTGTTGCCAATTAGACTCTGTCTGGTTGCTTTCATTTTTCTCGATATGCCCCAAAAACACTGCAATAAAGGATCTCACATATTTTAAAGTAGGTAACACATTGACAAACTGGATAAACAAACAAAACGGACAGGTCTGACCCATTTGAATGTTCGCAAAACTGTTGTTTATTTTCAAACAAATAACAGCTTTGCTTGATTCCTTCTAATTAAAACTGACCTTTAAGCATGTTGGTCTGAGAACTTCTTTTGCGAAAACCACTCGTGCTTTAAAAAGGCAGGGGAAGAAATGCATCCAAGGCTGATAGCTATACCATAGTCACATTTTGAAACAATTCTGTGCGCAATTTGGCATCCACACAAAACTCATTTCACACACATATGCATACATCACGGGACACACCATACATTGAAGCTATAATAAGGCCTGACGCCGAACATGGAGATTTCTAGATTTGTGGGATATGAAACTGCTTCTAGATGTTCTAAAAATCCCTTGGTCCTGATATTTTAAATTCTAAAACGCTGCAGTGTTCAGTAAGTCAACGGTAATCTACTGAAACGTAAAAGTTGTTGCGGGGCCGTGCGTTGCATGTTATCTTTAACGTGCGCACTCTGTGTGCTACGTAATAATCGTTTGTATCAGTCTCGGAACGTTTGCCGCACTTGCGGCCGTTATTCTTTTGTTTGCTTTCGACTGAGTGATGCAGTTGTGAACACGTTTATGTCTCAAAGCTGTCGTGTACTTTTCCCTGAGATTAGACAGTGACCTTATGGACACAACAAAATTTGTGTACTGACACAGTAACTTATTTTTTTGTTCTGTATGGCCAAGTAGTTAGCAAAGCCATCACCTTATCAATTAAATCTGCAAATTCACCGCTTGAGGTTGAACCTTTGTTTATTTTACTCGGCTGAAGGTAATAACTCCGTTTTCTGGCAATCTCCACGCCTCTTCATCGATCGAGCGAGTTCTTATCCACTGCTAGGCCGCGCTAGATCTCGCGGTAGGTGTGGAGCAGTCATCAGATTGCCTGACAGTTGCTTAATTGAATTAATGGCACAGCGGCTTTCCTCTGATCAGTTGACTCTGCCACTCTTTGAAGTGAAATATGCGATTAAGTGATACACATCTACAACTGAAAATAACATTTCTATTACCAAGAACATCGCAGACTGTTCGTGAGGTACCTACGCGCAAAGTGTATGTGGCTGCTTTCAACGATGCGCGCTTCCCCGTTCGTTGATAAATAAACTAAGAAAGCTAACGTGTCATTTTGCTTTGCCATCAATTACAAGATTGGTGTTGACATTTACGATCGAATGATCCAAGAGTGCACAACGCGTTTGATATCCAGAAGATGGCCAGTGGCCGTTTGGTACAATATCCTTGAAATTGCAGCCCTGAATGCATAAGATGGGTTCGGGGAAAAACATCAGCCGCAAAGTGCTTATACTTTGTCTAATCGAAGAATTCCGAGAAAATATTGTCAAACAATTTCTCAAATGCAAGAGCACATTTGATAAAAATGAAAGGGACGCTATCAGCATAAGAATAAACAGGCAATGTTAGAGCAAATGCTGCTCCAACGCAACCGTGACATCGTGCCAACTCTGCAACCAACTAGCGAGGGGTCGACAACTTTTTACAACAAAACAGCTATTCAGATTTATCTTCCAGCAGGTATGACCGGTGAGGAGCCACAAAACGTTGATACCGTTTTATTTTTCATGCGACTTCACAGGGCATAGGCTAAATTGTAATCAACTTACTCATAGTAATATTCAAATGCAAATTTAAATCCCAAGTCTTGCCAATTCCAGACAGCCATTTTAGAGGAGCTAAAGAGCCGCATGCGGCTCCGGGGCCGCAGGTTGCCGACCCCGGACCTACAGCAGCCTGTGGAAACTGTGCAGTGCAAAACAGCCGTGAGAATTTGGTTACATTCCGAGATTGTTTCAACATTGTAATGTCACTATTGTGCAATGTTGGTTTTTCATTTTGATGATCTATCTGGTGCTGGATCAAAAGTTGTCTGATGTAGAAAGGTGTGCTCCGGATGAAAACAAGTCAGTGTTGGATAGGCGGCACTCTTCCGCCAATGAGGGAAACTTTTCTCTTGGACTCTCTAGTGTAAATTTATTGTGTGCAATTATTGTTATGGAGCAATCATCGTCATAGCGCGTACGATGGAGTCTTTCAGTGGTCAAGTTGATTCTGATACTGTATAACTCAGTGCAATGCTGAAGTAAAAAAGCATTCAAAACATAGTGTGGCTGGTAAGCTGAGGGCGAATTCTGCAAGCATAAAACACTGACATCAATTGACAATCACAAAAGCTGCTTGGTATAGGGACACGACTTCCATATCAATCATGTGACTGTTAGAAATTCCGCACGTTAAGATTAGAATAAAAAATGATAGGAATTTGGAATCGGCTGTCATACATAGGACAGGAATGCTCACCGATCCAATCTCATGAAGTCGCGAAATTTGTTTCCAATCGAAATCAGGTTTTGTGAAGATATCATTGCCTGCGTCCGAAGATTCAGATAAACACCAATCACACGCGATTCTTACGTAACAGCAGCAATTTAAACAAAGCACTGTTTTCATCAACACGCATTTCTTTCAAAGCACTTGATCAAGCCACGCGGTCTCTTTCCGGTTAGTGTGGTCTTACGGTAATAACTGCCAGCGTGCACTCAATGGTGCATTTGCATAAGTTACCTAACAGCAAACACACTCATACACATGCACGAGGGTACAAGCTTTTTCCGCAACAACAAATTTTTTCCCAAAACGAGGTTGAACAAGTGACTTGTACGTGTTACAAGTAAGAAATTCATAAGGTCAAGTTATGCGACGACCTGCAGCGTAATATGTGCATCTTTAGAGCAAGATCGCACAGAAACGACTGCAGCGTTCGTCTACAAAAACAACCGCATAGGACCACGAACATTAGGAAACATTAGAAGACAGAAAAATGCGCACCTCTTTTGCTCTTTTCACTGCTTCGAAATATGGCCGGGCTTTGTTGACACAAGAACCGAGCTGCCGCGACATCTCTTTCAACTTGAACGAATACTTTGTCATGAGCGAGCGATATTTGGCTCTTGTGTTCTGCAAAGATTTATATGAAAAAAGTTGTATATTTCACAGCAGAAACCAACTTACCGTATTTATTCGAGTATAAGCCGCATTTTTTGTACTAAAAATTTACGCAAAAAGTCAGGTGCGACTTATACAAGAGGTGTGACATGGGCATGTACGCTGCTGCTGTGCGCGTGTTATTTAGACGGCGCTTTGCACCTTCATACGTGTGCATGCGATGGCAACCGCAAGAAAAACTCAAAGGCAAACTAGACGGGGATAAACTATTTGAGGACAGTGAATGCAGTGACTTCGATGGCTTTCAAGTGTTTGTTACGTGATTTTAATGAATAAATATTGTTTAAAAAATTTTGTACCATTTGATCAGGTCAAATATGGAGGTGCAATTTTTACACGCATGCGACTTACACTCGAATAAAAGTAAACCTTGTCCTTTTGCTTACTCACATCAAGTTGCACTTCAACTTTAGTTATTCGATCGTGCGACTCGTGAACAAAATCCAGACCACTGCGAAGATCAAGCGCTGAAGTAGACGTCAACGTCGAATCTGCATTGCTCATGACTTCTAGGTGCTCATGAGATGATCCCCTGTCAAGTGAAGGCACTTCTGCATACGCTGAAATCTGCAAAGATGCATTTGTGCACATTAATTAGCAATTGCTTCTCACAGGGTTTAGATCAGGGGTCGGCAACCTGCGGCACGCGTGCCACACTTGGCACGCAGAATCTCCAAGTTCTACATAGCAATTTTGTTTTTATTCATAAGAAGTATTATTGACCTTGACTTGCACAAAAATACGGATGTAGGTGGCACACTGAATGATTTGGAACTTTAACTCGGCACACATTTACCAAAAGGTTGCCGACCCCTGGTTTAGATAGTTGAATTCCATCAATAAAAGAAGTGTCGTGGCCAGTGTTTCTCAAGGTTTGAGCTTGGTTGGTGACTGCAAAGACATTTCAGCAGACCGCGACTATTTCATCTAAATACACCGAGACTTTAGTAAAACAAGTCTTTAGAGTATTGGAGAGAATGAAACGGTCTCTCAAAATACATATTCAAAAAATAAGATACCAAAACGGTCTTTCAACACGCATTAAAAAACACTGGTCATGGTAGTCTCATTTAACCTCACATGTAGGACGCAAGAACATCAGTGAGGTCTTGACAACAGGCATGAAACAAACCAGGGTTGAGCAACAAAAAAAATTAACTTCTGTATTACAAAACAACATTATGATCTCAGGGTTTTAAACAGTGATTTATGATTGTTTTGTAAAGAAAGCCAAATCTCAAAATATAACTAACCGATAAGATGTATTGTTTCACCGTAAAACGTACGGTACATATTCGAAAGAGTGAAGGTAATGTGTAGTCGCCACAGGAACGACTGGCTTTCATATGCAAGAGTTAGCATCAAGCAGAGTTTATTATCATCTGTGGTAATTGTACTTAAACAGTCAATGGTCACCGTACAAAATTTTAAAGTTTAGTTTCTTATCGCATGGTGCAGAATCACATTAAAAGTCTACATAATTTCAAGGATTTCTATTTGTCGAAAAATGTACTTAAAATCACTATCGCATAGACAGCATTTAAGCCTTACATAATGTACATCACTGGTAAATAATCAGCTTAATGAAGTAAGTTGAGTTTTTACGTCTAAAAAGTTTCGTTCTGTGTCATTTTTCGACGAAAGTGGAGATAACTGGGTGCGTATCGCCCAGGTTTTCAGAAAACCGACACTAATTTTTCGTGCAAGATTACGCATATTTTTGTGATATTTACCATTTTTAGCACATTAATGCTGCGAAAGTCACAATTAGAGGACACCTAAACACTTTCTTGGCAGTAACGAAAAACATGCAACCCAAGCAAAAAAGAAACCCTCATCCGCGAAAGACGTGTATCTCGTCGTTTTCGCGATTGCTGCAAGTTTCAATTGAGCGCATGCTCACGTCATCAAAAAGGCTTGTAAAACAAAAACAAAGCGACTTTAGTCATGTGAGCCAAATTCTTCCTAGTTTGACCTTGTTAAAAATATGCTTCACAGACAGTTGTTCGTTTACGTTGTCATGTAAAGGAACGAACAATTCACATGCGATTATAATATTTACTTGAGATTTAGCTTTTGCATCACCGGATGCGTCTGCAGCTGACGAATGCTGCTCGGAGGGAGTCACCGCGCTATCTTGACACAAATCCTCTTTATCTTCAGAAACTTGTTCTGCTGCACCATTTATGTCCAGGTAATCGCGCTTTGAGCCACGATCATTATGCAATTCTAGCAATAGTCTGGTATGATCTGAAAGGAGTCCTCTCCTTTGTGAAACAAGCTCCTCAACTTCTTGCGCAAGAAATAAGCCCAAACGGCTGCACAAATACAGTTCTTTCTCTTTCCGTCTTAATTCAACCTCCAGCTCTTCCACAGAGTATCCAATAAGTTCTAGACAAACAATGCACACGAAAACTTATGAAAATTATGTGAAAAACGAATTTATCAACTGGTTACTTTCAATGTGATGCAATTACTTTGCTATGAATTTTTTAACAAGCATCTTCAGTTTTCTTCATATTCATAGTTTTTTGTTGTTCTCAACATTTTTTCTTGAGAAAGAAGGTTTTAAATATGATAAAGATCTTTTGAATGATCACACATGAAAGTTTGGCAGTTTTATGTTTACTTCTTACAAAGCACCACTGGTGCTCATGAAGCAAACTTGTAATGTGGTAATAAGAAATTTTGCAAAATTTTACTGAAAATGAATTGGTGGTTACACATTCAGGTTTGGTAAATCAAATGCACTATAGCAAGAGCTTTATCGTTCCGTGGTCACAAAATGCAAGCTTTCAAACACTGCCAAGCTTTCATTTTTAAATCTGTCTTGTTCTGATCCACATCTGTGGTCATAATTCTTAGGTAATGGCTGAAAGTGTGCTATGTCAAGTGCAAGCAGCAAAGATAGGGTTTTAACCAAGAGTTCATGACATTTGGTGACAATGTGCATGGCTGTGAAATTAGTAATGTTGAGCTACTTCTTCGAATAAAAAGATCCCAGCTATCATGGTTCAGCCACCTTACCAGAATACCACAAGAAAGATTGGTGATGCAAGTACTGTTGGCTACACCCATGTCAAAGTGACCCATAGGTCGACCAAGTAGTATGATCACATCTTGGACCTGGCTTTGTCTGATCTTGGTGTACACTGTGCAGCCAGCAGAACTATCAAAGGTCGTGAAAATAGTGAGATTATTCAAAACCTCCCAAGACTGCTGGCCCAGTAACCCACCCAAGAATAATGTTCGTGAAAAGTCAAGTGATGGAAAAGTTCAATAATTTTCAATATATATTCATTGCTCACACACCTGCATGTCATCAGTGTATGCCCCAAGAATATCAAATAGACACTCTTTTTACCCAACTGCAAGTTAAGAATGCAAACACATATTATTTCTTCAAGAGCAATATGGTGTTTTAGCAAAGTAAAAACAAGCAATTAATAGGTCACATTCGCACTGTTAAACAAAAGACATCCACTTTTCAAAAACAATTTGCTTTTTGGATGACAGCATGTAACTGCCCTAAGGAGCTGATAGCATGCAGTGTTGGTGGAAAATAACAACACTTTGAAACAATACAACTGTAACAACCCAAATCTTGTGCCACACAAAAACCGGCATCGTGTTGCTTTTCAACTCAGGTCATGAAATTGATTATTTTAATAGCATACAAGTGCCTACACAAAATTATGAGATTTAGCAGTTTCTACTTTAGCACGTATGAAAACACACATAGCAAGGAGGTGTTTTAAAAGCAAGATTAACACTTTGAGAGGCAGCGTACGATATATTTGTACCTAGATTTCAGCCTAAAACCAGCAATTTTCGGTTGCCTTACCAATGCCATTGCTCCTCCGCCGATTGCGCTAGAGAGCTGTTCAAGGGCTCAAATGGATCGGCCAGTCTGCTAATCTGCACTCGAAAAAAATTTTTTTGGTTGGGGGTTGTGAATTTTTTGTGAGTGACGTCATACGTGAAGTAGTTTTGGGGTCATTTTGGCTCATGTTACCTGGACGAGGGCTCAACCGTTAGGCCAAAGAATTTCACTGAAGTTTTTATTGGAAAATGGCTCGAGTCCCAGTCTTTTGAGCCTTTGATCGACTTTCTAGCGTTTCTGGTTCAAAAGTTAGGATCTAAAATAAACAAATTAATTAATTAACTAATCAGTCAAAATTTGTTATTACTTCAGATCATAACTTTTGAACCTGAAACCCTAGCAGGTCATCGAAAGTATCAAAAGACTCAGATTGTAGCCTAGTTTCCAATAAAAACTTCAACGAAATACTACCATCTAACGCAGTGGTTCCCAAAGTGGGCGGTGAAGCCGAAATGGGCAGTTGGGGGACGATAGGAGACCCAGTTAATAATTACATTTCTGTTGTCTTACTAACTTTGAGTGACCAAATGTTATAAAAACAGTATGATCAACAAGCGTGTGTGCATGTGCTTTGTAAACAAAAACTTTGCGTTTTGGAAACAAAACAGAGGTGAAATGCTAGGAGATAAATTGATGAACTGCTGTTTCCATCACTAAAGGTAAGCTGCACAGTAAAACTGCCCTCCTCTATAATGAATTGATTATGATTAGAATTTTCGTCAGCTGTACTTCTTAGCACGGGTGAACTGCTACTTAATAATGCCCGTTTCGTTACAGTGACTATCACCAGCCAGGTGTGAGAATGCACGCTTGCAATTAAGACTCAGTCTGTAACCAAAAGTGTGAGCTAATTTTGGATGAATGGTTTAATGATCACAAATATAATAATAACCTTGTACGAGTTCAATTTGAAAGTAGAAAGGCAATTTGTATTTTTTACAGATAGTGTTAGGTGGCAACAAGAATAAGTTCCCTAAAGCAAATCGAAAAGATTCCAGAAAACAGAAGTGTGTTTCAGAACGTACTTTAGCTTGAGCAGCGCCAAGAAAATCAGGGAGAGAGAGATGGTAGAGGCAGTGGACGACTGCAAGTGTCACGGCATATTCAAAAACTTTTAAAATATGTAGCTTAAATTCAATCCTGCACTGCTCCTAACACAAAATTTACTGAAAATGTGGCAGAGTATTAATAGATTGATTGATCAAAGGACACCAAAGGATATAGAAGTGTTCTGCTAAGTTTAGGCAATGTGGTGTAGTCGGATAATGATGAAGAGTGTTTGTACGCCTGTTTCTGCACACAGAAGGTGGCTGTCAAAGGGTGTCATAGATACAGTATCTTGGCTGTCACAGCCCACAGATATCTTCATGAAGTTCAGTGAAGTTAATTTCCAATTGCAGGGGAATGGTGTTAACCTCATTAAAGCCAAATCAGCAATCTTCACCTTCTTGTCCAATTTTAATGCTGTTCAAACGAAATCGAGCCCGTCACGAACTTTTACAGTTTCCAAATCATTAACTCTAACAGTTTCCAACTGCTAAATGAGTTAATTTACTGAATTAAGTTTTATAGTGAAATGCATCTTTGCGCTCATTCTTGTTTCAATCATTGTCAAACATACCAAATGCACAATATGAAAAAATTGTGTTGATATGTGTGCTAGGTATGGTAGGGGGCGATAGAAATTTGTTTGTCAGAAAAGGGGGCGCTAACCAAAAAAGATTGGGCAACACTGATCTAACGGTTTGAGCTCAGGGCCAGATGAAGTGGGCCAAGGTGGTCTAAAAGTCCTCCACTTATGACATTACTCACAAAAAATCTGCACTTCCCAACCAAAAAATTTTTTTCGATTGCAAGCTACAAGACTTGCTGCATCTTTTGAGCCTTTTACCGGGGCAGTAGCGCTTACAGGACCGGAGAAATTCCCGTGCAAAGCCACATGCAATTAGGTGTTTTTTTCGCAAAAATCCCCGAAAGCAGCCAGATGCCAAAGTGTTAAATAATTTAACCACTAATTTCTTTTTTTTGACCGTGGCATACAAACCACAACAACATACGCAAATCTAAAAAATCCAAGTTCATCTGACTCATGGAGTATTAAAATTCAATGAAACTATGGTGCTGGTACCTAACAGTTTGCACAAGCACCAACAAAAAACATTTAACAGGGTTCCCACACATTTTAAAAAATTATTTTCCATACTTTTTCAATACCTTTTCAACACTAAATTTAGCAAGTTCCAATACCACTACTTCTCTTCATTTTTCAAAATNTTTAATCATGAAACACAATTTTACACATTGCATAAATAATGAAGTGCTTTGCCTTCAGTAAAAGTATGCTCAGATACTTCTGATTTCTTTTCCATTTAGAATCTCCATACTTTTTCAATACCTAATGTACATTTTGGCCAAATTCAATACTTTTTCAATACCACGTGGGAACCCTGATTTAAAGAAATATATGATTTAATTACAACTGAAAACAAAACTGTAAAAGCAACAAATTTTAGAAACCTAAAAGCAACTGATTTTGACAGGGAGCAAGCTAAATTCAGAATGGTAAAATAAAGCCAATGTTACTTAAGGAATACACCTGTGCAAACACTGTCACACCTGAACTGAAAACCAGAAAAAAGTTGCTAGTTAAAAATCAATACAAGAATTATGAAGAGATTATGAAACAATGCTTTCTACTTTACATAGTAATTCTGACAATGCTTGCCTCACTGTTATAAAAATTTTTGATGTTTTTACATTTGGAGATTTAAAACACACCAGCTTGACACAGTAGCTTATCCACATCAACATTCATTACCTCCGAGTGTATCTTTTTCTTCTACAGATCCAGGATCATTATGATTTGGAATATTTTTAACAGCACAATCAGTCACCGCATTTAGGTCATCATCCATATTCAAAAAATAGGTTCATAACACTTATCATATGTTGTTGTTATACTACAGGATGCCTGTTCCAATTAACACTACTAGCCAATCTGTCAAAAAATGTGATTGAATTATTTTGCAAGGTGAAAAGTGTGGCAATACTTAAAAATGTTATGCAGGTTGAGAGTTTAAAAGAGCAATAGACAAAAATAAGTCTCAGCACATTGAGAAAACCTGGCTGAAACGCACACACTTGGATTTGCCTTGAAGAAACTTTTCTTTTTCAAGGAAGTTTCCCGTTGCTTTGTTGTAACACTATTTAATTAAAGAGTGTTTAACTAATTTGATTTAATTATTTTGATCCCCACAATTAAGAGACAAAAAAGACTGAAAAAATAACATAAGCTTTCTTTCACGCTACCTTTTGAATTCAGTGACAACACAAAACCTGCTTTAATAGCATCTAACAAGGTATGCATTTGACCAAAAAATGTGCAGCAGCTGATTTGTGGTTTGAAAAGTTACAATCAAAGAAATCCTTAGCCCTGTAATGTGTTTGCTGCTGGTGTATGAATATATCGTACCTAAAAATCATGCCTCTATATTTTCACACCACTTTGCAACTACAGAACTTGATAGTTGATTGTGCTAGAGAGCTGGTCAAACCTTCAAAAGACTTGCCAAGTCTTTAAGTCTGCAATGAAAAAAAATGTTTTGGTTTTGGGTTTTTTTGTGAGTGACGTCATAAATGAGGTAGGTTTTGGCCATTTTGGCTCATGTTACCTGGCCTAGGGCCCAACCACTAGATGAAAGTATTTCACTCAAGTTTGTATTGGAAACCAGGCTAGAATCTCAAGCTTTCGAGCCTTTGATGTTTCTAGAGTTTAGGGTTCAAAAGTTATGATGTAAAAACAAATTAATTATCTAATTTGTGGATTAATTAGTTGTTTTGCTGTTTTTTGGTCAGACTTTTGAACCAAAAACCCTAGCAAGTCATCCCAAGTCTCGAAAGATTAAGATTTTAGCCTATTTTCCAATAAAAACTTAAGCGAAATACTACCGTCTAGCAGTTTGGGCCCAGGGCCAGATGAAGTAGGCCAAAACGGTCTAAAACTATTCCACTTCTGATGTTACTCACAAAAATTCCAAAAACTAAAACAAAACAAAATTTTTTCATTGCAGACCCTAAGACTTGAACCTTTAAGGTTTGAACAACTCTCTAGCACAATCGCCTGGCAAGTTATGCAGTTGCTAAGACAAGCTGGAAACAGGATTTTCACCCAAAAACATACCGGCAGTGAAGGCAAGGACTACAAACGCTGATAAATCGGCTCATACTTTTCCAGTCATTACTTGCTGACTGATAGAGCTAGAGAGCTGTACAAACCCTCTAAAGAAGCAGAAAGTTTCCAAGCTTGGACTTTGGAAAATCCAAGCACTTTTTAGTTTGAAATTTTTTTGGGGTGATGCAATGACTGGGGAGAGGTCAAGGAGTTTTGGATGATGTCATCAGGTATAAAGCTCAAACTGATAAGGCGTTTTTGGGTCAATACCAATGTTTTTCATTTTCACTATCAATAACTAATGCCAATATTTTTGGATTACTCAAAACCCAGCTGAAAGACATTACAATGCAGTTTTTTATTCAGTATGTAGGCCACACAATCAAAAGAAATAATTACACAAATTCCAATTATGGAGGAGCAAATTGTCATTGTAGTAAGTTAGTAACAGCCAGTGTCTACTTTGCCTCATGCTCGTCAAGTTATTAGCATTCAAAATTTATGTCATGTATAACCGATTTTGATGACTACCCATTTTCTTTACCCCATAATTAGAGCAAGCACAGGGATTTTTAAAAATTTTTCTTCCCAAGTTAAGATGCTTGAGACAAACTCCTTTCAAGTTTTTGCAACAATTAAATGATTACAGTAGGAATGATTTAGTTCTAAAGTTACTTGATGATTTTCTTGTCATTTTTACGTTTGATTGACAAGAAAAGCAGTCATATTGTATGGTCCATAGCTTTGCAAAATCTTAACCAATTCCAAAAAAATTTTTTTTATTGAAATTAGCATGAAAATTATATTTGGTTATTAAATTTGAGGATATTCTGAAATGATGGGTTGGCTGGCTGAGACAGTTGACATGGAATGACCCAGTGGCAACTTCGGCACTCAGGTGACTCTTGCACTTGGGAGTTATTATGAAGGAGTTGAATACAGTTTTGACTTTTCTAAGTTGTGCTTCATTTCATTAAGCCTTATAAATGAAAAAAATAACAGCTAGCATTCAATTTTGATACTGCACCTTGCACCTTATCTATGGTCCAGAAAATACAGTATGCAAACAAAAAAATTGAAAAGCAAGAAATATTTTTCAAAATAACAAATGAAAGCGGATGGCAAACATTAACAAAATAATCCCAAGACATTTCAGTTGAACAGCATATAAAACAAAACCACAAATGTTAAAATCATATGCATAATAATCATTCGTATAGCACAGATATGGTGGGCAAGCAATGGGTGAAGAGTTGAAGTATGTATAGATAAACAGGTGAGGCATGCACACAATTGAGGAAAATAAGCAATAATAGGGATTATAAGGCAGAGAGCAATGCAGCAACCATGGCATTACAGAAAAGCCATGTAGCAATGGCAAAAAAGCAATGTTTATACACACAAATTGTGAGCAAGTAATACAATTAACAATGGACCATTGGAGTACCACAGTTGCAATGTCCCAGTGGTTGGGGACACAGCATTTTTAGTTATTTTTTTATAGCTATATCAAAAGAAACTGAAAGTCAGTTCTGATATAGCTATAGCTCACACGACCAGAAGGTAAAACTCTTTCTAAATTGAACAGCCTTGCTACAGTACTTTTTACAAACTCCAACAATTCACAAGTTTTCATTCTCAATTCCGTTTATCTGAACCTACAACAACATGGTCAAGATATCAATACATTTTCATCATGTTTATTAGTTTTTGGGAAAGGTCACTTTGAATTAGACTAATGAGCTACACTGTTGAGACAGAAACTGTTGTGCTTTGTTCAATGCTGAAATATTTATTTTTTTGGTAATGCCTTAATAAATGCTAACTATTTATCTATAATCAACTTATAAATGTATTTTGAAATAAAACACGTTTCAACTTGAAAATCAAAATGATGGGCTGCGTCATATAAAACATTAGGCTTACAATCATTACCACTAGAGATCGACTGATATGGCTTTTCTGAGGCCGATACTGATATTTCCAAAATTTTTAAATCTTGTTTTCTGCTTCATTATCAAAAAAATGGTGAATTTCATGCCCTATGCCACACCTTTTTTCAAAAACTTCAAAAATCAGGATTTATGAGCTAAAATTTTGGAAATTGCAACAATTTCACTACCTGATTAACTTGTTAGCATAGTACAGTATACACTGTTTGCAATGAATAAACACAGTGTCATGAATAAAAAAAATGTTAACACATATAGAGCCGGCCTACGGTATATTCGTACTTCGATTTCGGCTTAAAAAACAGCAATTTTTGGTTGCCTTACCAACGCCCTAGCTCCTCCGCCGATTGCGCTAGAGAGCTGTTCAAAGGCTCAGCCAGTCTAGTAGATTACACTTGAAAAAAAAATTTTTGCCTGGAGGGGTGAGGGTTTTCTGTGAGTGACGTCGTAAGTGGAGGACTTTTAGGCCACCTTGGCCTACTTTGCCTGGCCCTGGGCGCCAACCGTTAGGTGGTAGTATTTCGCTGAAGTTTTTACTGGA
>JGI24158J21664_10007114_pt1 | contig 14828 bp, 10 predicted proteins | sample Ectturendosymbi3_FD_21664 | JGI IMG/M metagenome (IMG submission 21664) | reverse complement strand
TTTGAGTTTCGACTTTTTACACCAGGGACTTTCATCTGGTGCTGTCCCTTTGGACTTTGTCGATTTTCTATGTAGTGGCACGAATGTGACCACTACACTGGCGTTAGTCTAGAGTCTAGACCAGGGTCTCCAAATTACGGCCCGCGGGCCAAATCCGGCCCGCCAAGACATTTCATCCGGCTCAACAAGACATTTTGTCAATAATGAAAAAATAATATATTTACAAAAAATTTATTGATTTCTTAGAATGTAGCATATCCCGAAACAATCCCATTAGGTAAGATGTCCGGGCCTCCAACTGTTGTGCAGTGTCTCTCTGACAAAAAATTTGGAGACCCCTGGACTAGACCGTAGAGGGCTTCTAGAAAATAATCAGCATAAATAGGTTTCCCAAACTGAAATATTTTGCAATAAAAATGGTCTTGGCGTTTGGAAGCCAAGAGTGTACGCAAGGGAGTTGGGGTTAACCCCCCTTGACTTTAATATTTTACTAAAACTTTATTACCTGCGCAAAGGAGACTAATGGTTTTCGCATACTTTTTGCTTGTTAATTTGCCGACTTAAGGCAAATACCACGGAACGGAATTAATTTGCATGCAAATTTCAAGTAAGTTTGTAAATGGGCAAAAAAGTAATAACCGGATTTTGGTGGGAATTTGGGTTATCGTCTGCATCCAGAAACCAACTCACCACTTTTTGCAGACCTTTCGTCCACTTTGCATGTTTAAGATTGTGTTCCGCGAGAGTTCACTTCATCGGAAACAATTGTCTTTGTTTTGTCAGCTATGGTTGATCAGCGCATGCGCTGACCGCATTGACAACATTACTAATTTCTGTAGCATGATAAGACTATTGCACGAGCTCAAAAACATCAGTGGTTAAAATAGAAGCATTCGAGCATTTGATAATGTCTCAGCAGGGAAAAAGAAAACTACTGTAAAAATTTGGTGGCTTCTATACATAACAAAAAATCGAACGTTTACTTGTGTGCTTTATGCGCATTCTAAATTCTGTGTAGTTTAGCAAGGTTCGACTTTGCAAACCGGGCTGTGCGTCAGCCAGTCCAGCAGCACACTTTCTATGCCCCGTTGCTCGAATTTGACAGGACATCAACGCAGCCTCATTTTGCAGATATAAATTGCTCTGATGCATTGATGTATGTGTAATGCTCCTCTGTTTTAACGCGCAGCCTGATATTTTGGCAGTTATGAAGTGCTGTGTCATAGGGTTGTGCGCATTTTCCTCCGACCTAACCTGGAGTACTGCTGGTTTATATTCAGTTCAATGACACATGAATAAGGGAGGTGCGTGTAGACAAATATGCATATTATGTCAACAAACTTCGCCAAAACGTTGGTTTGGAACATGAATATGACGTCAAGTTGTGACATCACAAACAGCACATATCAAATAAAAATAACCACCATATGCCACTGAATAAAAAAAACTATGAACATTTTCTGCGTACGCCACTGTCAAAAGCACATAAATGTGATAAATGTGTGAGAGTGGGCTACACTTTCTATTACGGAAGAGTTTAGTTTGGAATTGGTTGCTAGGCTCCGTTGCTTGAGCTTTTTGTTACAGCGGTTACAGAACATTCAAATAACTTCACTTTAAAAGCCATTTGAAATGGTATCATCATGAATGCCTAGTGTGCTTTATGACAGTGCGTGTAGCCGAAGTGTGGAGACTGTAGAGCGGGAGAATGCACTTTTCCATTTTTTTATTTATTCAAAATCCTGGACACACACCGATATCAATAATATCGGTTGCAAAACTCTCAGGGGATCTGCTTCAACCAATTGTTATCGGCGTTCGGCAATGACTTTAATTGTGGCTATTTTAGACTAACAGTTAGTCAGCTACTACTGACCTGTGCAAACAATCTCGGTGCAATTCTCAAGTGCGACCGGCATGCGGGCATGCGGGCAAGCGCGTCGACCAGTCAGTTGTATACAGTGCTGGATTAAATGAACACGAGGCCTCGGGCAAAGTCGTGACTGCGAGGCCCCGTAAACATTTAGCCAATTGCGTAGCGTTTCACATGCTCTCGTTTCAGCTTTGCAGAGCACCGGTCAAAATCGTCAAAACTGATACGATTTGGCCGCCTACATTTTAGAGACAATTGGGTGTGACCCTGTAGGTGGCTCATGTGTGCTTAATTTGTTCAAACAGAAATCTGTATCGCAAAAAAGATCTTTTTGCTACCGCGACACCACCCAACAATATTTTTTGTCGTAACCTCTCTGACCATCTTCACTGCACAAATCGGCCATTCACATATGTATTGAGGAAAGTTCTTTACACTCTCTCGCAGATCATAACGCACACCGCTTAGAAAAAATGTTCTCAAAGAAATATCTCGCAAAAGCAACTTGAGCCGTACTACACTTGACCCCCTGGAAATTGGGACCAGGAACCAAAAGTTTTTGGAAAACATGAAGCTAAGTTCCGATCAATTCATTTATATGCTGCAGTGACAATTTATTTTCTGGTATGACACTGACACTGCACAAGAGCCAGTTTCACTGTTCTGGTGTAATGGAATGATGAGATTGCAGTTCGTTCATATCCGCTCCTTTCACTGCCGAGGCAGGTTGCGAAACTTCCTAGTTGATTTTTCTACGGTTGGTCTTTATTGCGTAACAATAACACAGCAATAATTCTTCAAACGTTCACCTCAAGTTACCGTAGTAGGCGTTTTTCCGCGTGTAACCTGGGCCCCACTGCAGGTTTTTCCACTCAGATCTGCTTGGTTTAGTCGACGTGGGTGTGCAGGTTTAATTATGAAAAATTGCATTAAATCTATTTTTAAGTGATAAGTTCATCAGCAACTTCAGTGGGTGCAATGATAAAAAGATAACTTTATATTACAGTGTTTGCATGGGCACATCAGGTGAGAAAGTGCGTATATCGGATATACCAGAACGTGTTCAATCGGCTTAATATCCTCATATAAGATAATTGTCGGGGTTATATGTATAATGTTGTTGCCTCTAATGCCACTTGAAGAAACTGGTGAAACAAGAGTTACGACTGATTGTTTAAATTTTGATAGTTCCTATTGCATACAAATTAAAAAACAAATATCAATTAGTAGAGGAAAGAGGCATTGGGATTATACTTTTGCGGAATTTTAGATACCGCTGCAGTTTAAGACTGCACAAAATTTCCGAGTTTAATAACAAATGTACTACTACAAATAATGACAAATAATGAGAGATATCATCTACGAAGTATGTTACCAGCGTTATGAAAAATGTTTTGAGCAACAAAAGGGTCGTCCAAATGTTAATGTTTGCGTTGCAGAAGAAATTTTGAAAGAGAAATGATAATTAAATCAGTATTCCATAATCGTTTAAATTAAAAAAAGCGCATTCATATGTTTATTTTCATAACACAAGCTTTCTGGGTATGTATTGTACGAACATGTTTTCTTTGGTGTGCATTCTCGGTTTATTTGAGATCACTGAATGGGAGCCTTGCATAGTCACATATGGGACTGTTGAACACAGACATCCTGGTAGGTAATACAGCGAGATAGTGACACTATTGAGTGCTGATAGCGGTAAGCCGCGTATAGCTTTGTACTGTGTGAAAAGAAGCATGAGTAAATCTGTAGCAGTGCTTCCACAAGTTTTAAGAATCCATTGTTAGTGTGAGACTGCATGATCAATGTGCCCGAGTGAATAACCTAACCAAACGACGTGTATGCAGGCTTTTTTTCACTCAGCATAAAATTCGTGACTTGTTAGAATACGTCTATGCAGATTTGTGGGAATACGTCTTTGCCGTTAAGGTTTTGTTTTGATTTCTTAGTGAGCACTAAGTGCAAACTGCAAAGCTATATTTTTTGCTGTGGAGAGTTTTCGTAATTCATCTGCTCAGTGTTTTGCAGTCAGTCTGCGTGGTGTTCTAACTTTAGCGATTTGTATGATAGTCTTGTCGACATTTCGTTCTACTTGTCATTGCTTGATACAGTTTAGCGAGCGTGTCAAATTTCTTGTTTTTTCACCGCTCATGTTGTTCTGGTCATTGATTGTTCTCAAATTATGACTTATTTGTAGAAAGTGCTCGAAAAAACGGATATTAGGCAGTTTATGAAAAGAAAAAGCATTTCTGATAGCCGCATTGCAAAAAACAATATAGACAAAATGTTGTGAATTGAGGTTCAACCAGCACAGACTAATGGAGTATAGAAAAAGTAGTATTTTGTGAACGTCCATTTGCATTGCGTGGTCAACAACCTGAAAATGTTAAGCACAATTTCGACGCTGACCTCCCGCTAGAAAATTTCTGCGGACGACCATGGATGTATTGATTTCGAGATAAATCTTGGGTAACAAAGTGTGGTGCTCTTTGGTTCAATTCTTTTAAGACATTCAAAAACGATACATGTCAAAGTTGTCAGTTTCCTTAACCTATATACTAACCGCAGTAATCAAAAAGCTCAACAAGTTCGACGCGCGGTGAACAGCCTAAAAAGTTGAAAAGCCAGTAAAGGAGAGTTTTGATATTCAAGCACGAGGCCTCCAAAAGTGCGAGACCCCGGGCATTTGCCCGGTTTGACCAGCAACGTTCCCTCTAAGAGCTTGCTTAGTGTGCGCGGAATGGAGGGCCGTGTGAACTCAAATCTCAATGGTGGGGCTTGCGTCCGATTGAAAGCACGTATTCAGTTTGTCTTGTCAATACTTATGCAGTGCGCGGCAGAACGAAAGTACTGCGCGGGTGTTCTAGGCCAGCTGCGCGGCCGAGCAGCCGCGCATCTTAGAGGGAACATTGTTGACCAGTGGTTAATTCGGCCGTGGTTGTATACGTCACTGAGCGCTATTGTTTAGTCGTAATTCATAATTGACGATATTAAGGTGCTGTAAAGCGTGAGCCAGTTCAGAGAACTTGTTTTTCAGTGCGGTTAGCAAATCGTGTTGGATGATGCACCTCAGAAAGGGTCCGGAGCCGGGGCTCCGGCTCCGGGGCTCGGACTGCGGGGCTCCGGTTCCGCATCCCTGCTTGCACCGTCTGTGGACAGTGGACACAGGTTTGCATTTAAACCACGTCACACCGTGTTATGAAAAATTATTGGCCAATTTTGCAAAAATACTGGCTGCAGTGGTGCCTATGCCAGTAGGAAGATAAAACTGATAGGCCTATTGATCGACGACTTTCGTGCGTTCCTTGTCAGGAAAGCGAACATATGCAATCATTTGAGCTTGCCAATGTGACGGGAAATCATTGGTAAGATCAGTCTTTTCATCGAATTTAATCTCGAAACAAGGCGCCTCGCGAAGATTGGCTAAAAGCGTTTCTTTCATTGATTTAACCATTACCGCACACAGGGCCGCAACCAGCTGATATTTTCAAAGGGGTGAGGACAAAAGGGTTGCAACTTGTTGCACCTAACACTAAACATGTTTTTGAAAACCTCAACTGGTGTAATTGCCTGGTTGTCTCCGGTGGCATCGCACAATGGCAGTTTTTGCACTTATGTAAAAGCCAGTAGTTTCCCCATGAATTTTTAGCGCTGCTATCTCCATACAGGGTTTCATAACGCTTTCTGCCAGAGTAAACGACTTCGTTGCGGACATATGGACATGAGCTATTAATGATGATAATACGAAACACTGATGGGAAGTTGCCACCATCAATTGCTAAAAAAAATTTGGACCCCTGACTTAAACCTCTATTTACACCACTGAGCAGTAGACATCACTCCTGAGATCAGCAGCGTGCTCGTGGCTCAGCACACAGATTAAATAGCTGCGCTGGTATTGTACAACTGGAGGAGCAACAAAAGTTAATATCAGCTCAGCTTTGCCTTGCAGTTGCTTATCTTTTGTTACCATTATGACGTAACAATGGAATGAGAAGATATAACGTTTCGTAGTCCCTTTTGGTAACTTCTAATAACATTTCTCTGTTGAGATGTTCAAACTGTCAATATATGAGCGTAATGTCAGGCAATTTTTTACTTGTGCGCGATCCCACGTTTTGCAAAGAAAAAAACAATAAGGTGATTAAATAAAGAGAGGATTCTTTACAACACAACCGGGTTTTCTCATGCGCACTCGTCCGCACCGTGATTGTGATTCGCACCGCACGGTTTTCTCATCTGCACTAGTGCGTACCGTTGCGAAGGTTAAAAAGCACTGGCATACAGTGGAGCAACAATTTTGTTTGCAGTCATGAGAGTTGCATTTATCTTTCATGATTCGTAAATATGGGCAAAAAATCCTGAGTGTAACTTTTCTAACTCTTTATGTCTTCCGGAAAGTGTAGCAGGTTTCACTTTGAAACCTACGTGAAGTACATATCCTCGACTGAAGAATGACAACACTACGCATAAATGTCCTTCACCGTACGTTTCCGAGTATGAGGTATACCCCGGGTTGGGCAAACCATCTATGCTGCAAGTGGCTGTGACTTGAAATCTCACTGAGGAAGCAAAAATTGTACTTTGAGGAAAGTGTCGAAACAAGGTTTTCACATCACAAAGAATGCTTTTTTGGAAATGATTCTTCAAGCACACTCCAATTTGTATTCTTTGGGAGTTTGTGGCGGTGTTGATTGTTTAAATTGCATTGTTTCTATCACAATGCACCGTTTATTGCGTAGGGTTTTCAAGATTCATTTCATTGAGTGCGTAACGGTGGCGTTTTGGAAACGCAAACCCAGAATGTGGGGATTGTGATGTTTCGGCAGCACTAGCAATAAGAGATCCCCCTCGACCAGGTTAAGCCTTGTGACTTGTGCGGCACTGCACCTTCTAAAACGAGATGACTTTCTATTAGCGCCGTGTGATACGGCGTCACAATTGCAAGAAAACTAAGCGAACATGATTCAAGTCATATTGACATTGCCTGGCTCTGGTTATTCCATCCTAGCATATTTCCGAAACTAGACATATATATTTTTATCATCACATTAGCGGCAATCAGAAGAATGTAGTAAAACATCATCACTTTGTTGGGCAAAATGACATTTATGAAAACAACAAGAAAGAATAATTCCTTACGTAGTAAGAACAAAAAGGTACGTCTGTTTCATCCATTGGCAAACATTTTGAGATAAGAATATTGTGAGAACAAATGTCGAGCGACTCATCAACAGCAGCAAAATAATTTTTACATCCACACTCTTCATTGACGTCGCATAAGGTTCCACTGGATGAACATGGAACATCTTCAAAAAAAAGGAAAGAGGTTCTGTGGACTTTATTCACTGGTGCTTGAGTTCTACACAAAATGTTGATCGAAACCGTTTCTTTGTGATCTTCGCATTATCGGCAAAGGCTAATTTTACCCACGTAGACCCATAGAAAACCATTGATGCAGCAAGCACAAAAAGTGTTGGAGTTTTTTCTTTTTTCATCAACTAATCTTGCGGAAATACTCTCACTTATTGATGGACTAGACTCATGTTATGTGGACATGGTGGTATCCGCAATGACCCCGTCCCACAAAAATTTTAAAACCAAAACGTCCCAGTTTTTTTAATCGAAGATAGACTTTCCTCATATTTAGAGGGCTCGGTTAGCTCTCAATCTTTATCGTTAGGCGGGTAATGGCCGAACATATCCGAGCCATAATGGTAGCCCGCGTGGGCGTTAAAGGGAAGATAAAGGTTGGCTAGGTGAACACGATACTGCCTTTCTGGAACTGAATACATGCAGTGTAGGTCTCAAAATTTTCAAGTGAAACCGGACATGGTGCGAAAACAAAGCCTGTCCAGAATATCCATGCAAATGGTCTAAGAAACATGGTTCGTTAAGAATAATTTCGATTCTGCTTCATGGAGGAAATTTCTTCAAGTCTATCTTGACTTGGGTATGTCGGAACTTTCACATCAGCAATGACGTTGCTACTCCAAAAGCAATAACACCGTGCCAGTATCACTGGTATCCCTCACCGCCAACGCGCCTTACACAGTTTTAGGAGAATGTCAAATTGCGTTTATAGTCACGAAATCCGATCTTTAAGTTTAATGGAACGTCTGGTCATTATGGCAATGACAAATTTTCATGGAAACGCTGATGTTACCCGCCCCGACCCAATCAAGCCCAATGCGAAGGTTCAGACTGACCTAAAGAGGAAAACGGACAATTGCAACTAATATTTCGAAACTTAAACGACGAGCACAGCGATCTTTTCAAGCAAAAGAAAGGATGCCTCCTTGGAGTCAAACTCGAACTCAAATTTAAATTAGATGAAAAACCATGCTGTTTTAAAACAAGAAACCTGAAGACGCAGGTATTGCGTAAAACATTTCGACACTAACACTGTTCAATTATAGGGACTCTCCTATAGTTACTATGACAAATGTTCAAGTTTCAGCGAAGAAGGAAGCTGGTCTGCACTAACTGCAATGGAATTCATAATGGACCAGGTCAAGAGCCAATTCGCCCCTGGATACATGCCGATTCAGTGGTGTAGGAGCTGGGTCTGCAGGGGGTGAAAGCGCACCCAACATAATTTTGATTTGAAAAAATTTTGGGCAAAATCTCAAAAAAATGGGCATAGAAATTGCGATAATTTTTAACAGTATGATTTTTTGTTGTTGAGAGTATAATATAAAAAAAGTTTATCATGCCATACGAATAACGTGAAATGTATATAAAATCAACAAACATTCTAGTAATTTAATGCTTTCGTTTGTGCGAATTGACGAGTAACTCAGTTGAAAGTTTGGGAAAAAAATGATGTAATTCGGGCATTTCACTTATGTGCTTTATCAATTGTACACTGTAAGAAACACTGCAGAGTATGTTGTAGGGCACTTGCTTCCTATTACAAAAGTCCTATTGTTAACTATTGCTTGGATGAGCACATTTTGCCATACAATTGGATGCTCTTGCATGTTGCGTATACATGCAGTTGAATAGACATTTTTGTGAGACTCACAGCACTGTCATAATATATATGATAAGATACATGCCACATAAATCGTACGATTTCAGTGAAGGAAGCAGCTTTAGGCCTTCCTCGGTTAGGTGTGACGTTCCTTGCTGAGAGCAACGGTTGGATTATGAATGGAACTCCAAACTTCAGAACTGCGACGCAGATGCTCAGAGTACTGAGCCAGCTGGATTCTGACAATATTGCTGCACAGCCTATAGTTTACTTTTTTAGTTGAATGGTTAAGAACCATCATCCAAGTACTCTTTCATTTTTTGATACTGGACAAATTTTCATATTGCACATATCATTCTAGTGTTGGCTGTTAAATTGATATTTGGCAAATTTTGTCTTCTTCGAAATCATGGAAGGTGATGTCATACATTTTGTTGTCAATGAGGGTGTATTGTTACCTTTGATTGATTTCTCATGCTGTAAATTTTCAGATCAATATTCAATGTTTTCTTTTATGCTATTTTGAAGCCTTTGAGGTTTGTAAAACTAGTGGAAGCTTCAAGTTCAATCGAAACTTTTGCTTAGTTCTTTATAGCAAGGCAGACATGTAGTTCTAGGCATATCAAGTTATATAGTTTTGGATGTTATTATTTTTGGTTTGTGCTTAAGTCTCGCGATCGCCAAAAATTTGGCGGTGGTTTCAAACGTTTTAAAAGCTATAACTCGCCAGCTACTACAGCCACAGAGCTGTTCAAACAATCCACGGATTCAGCAAGTTTTCTAGGTTCGATTAAAAAAAAAGTTGTTTGATTTGGGTGGGGGTTTTCTCTTGGTGACATCACAAAGAAAGCAGGTTTTTGAACTTTTGACCAGTTTTAACTGGCCCTGGGCGCTAATCCAATCAGCCATTTTTATGGCTCAAAATTTTTGTGGAAACAAGATGATCATCCGCGTCTATAGAGTCCTTGATTGACCTTCTAGCATGTCTAGAACAAAAGTTATGTCCCAAAAACCCCGTTGTCCTCAAAATTTCAAAAACTGCAGAAAAAGAATGAGTCTCCCACTCACAGCATTTTTTGCCAGAGAAAACTGCCGCGAGCTATCGATCGAGAGTTATTCGCAACCCTCGAGAAAGACATGTGAAGCCTTGTAGTTTGCACTAAAAAAAACCTTTTGAGGTTTGGATTCGGGGTTTTCGGTGGGTGTCGTTAGAAAAAGGGCAGGTTTTGCTATTTTTTGGTTATTCTTTTATGACGCCATCACCCGGACAATGAGCCGAAATAGTGGCTCAAGGTTTGGTTGGATTCTAGGCTGGAATATGAAGCTTCAGAGGCCTAGATCGACTTCCTGGCTTTTCTGGTCCCCACGCTATGGCCGGAAGACCCCTAATCTTGTAAAGATTCCCTAGGGAATTAGTCGGGATAACCCTAATTATTTTTTGCTTGTTTTGTCATAACATTTGAAGCAAAAATGCCAGAAAGTCCATCAAACCCTCTGAAGACTCCTATTGTAGCCTAGAATCCCAAAAAACTTTCAGCCACAAAATCTGATGGATTGTTCGACTCCCAAGATATGACGTCATCATACAAATGTAAACAAAATATGCATAAACATCCTCTAATTATGTAAACATCAACAAAAAACCCGAGATCTCAAGCTGAAAAAATTTTTGCAGTCTAAACTACAAGCCTTCACGAGTCTTTTGAGGTCTTGAACAGCTCTCTAGCCTATTCTAACGGCGAGTTATGGCCATATACAAAGGGGATGTTATTCAACCTCTGGTTTTCTTTTGCAGGGGTAGAAATTTTGACCACTTTTTGGTTTTTGTGCTATAATTTTTGATCCAGATATGCTAGAAAGTCAAATAAGGGCTCTAAAGACTTGTAGGATAGCTCAGTGTCTAAAAAAAGCTTGAGCGAAACAATTAGCTCATTGGATTGGCGTCCAGGGCGGTGTAAACTAGGCCTAAACTAGGCCAATAAAATGAAAATGACACCCCCACTTGTGACGTCCTCCCTCAGAGAACCACAAACTCGAAACGAAATTTTTTTTTCAATTTCGACTAGCAGACTTGCTGAATCCGTAGATGGTTTGAACAGCTTTCTAGCTCAATCGTCTGGCAAGTTATAGCGTTGCAAACCCTGCGCCAAAATTTTGGCGATGCGCGGGACTTAAAGGGTTAAATACTTTATTATGTCTACCTTACACCACCTGTATAATCTACTGTATGTTTAGTGATGAGATGAATTGCTAAGTTTTTCATGTACTACATGTCTAACATGCTTAAACTTAATTGGATCCTGAGTATGCTTAGTTTTATACGTATTAGATTTTTCACATATTTGGTTTTGTATTCTTGTGATGGTTGAATTAATGCAAAACATTAATGCCATCTCTGAAGTGAAATGTGGGGTACGCGACTTTTCGGCCTGGCCGATTCGGTCTGGCCGATTCGGTCTGGCCGATTCGGTCTGCGCGATTTGGTCTGAGCCGATTCGGTCTGGGCCATTTCGGTCTTGGGACATTTTGGTCTGGCCGTTTCGGTCTGGGGACATTTCGGCCAGACTATGAAATCTTGCAGAAATCTTGCACGTTCACATTTTAATGCAAACATAATTTGAAATCAACGAGAAGTTTTATTTAAAAAAATACAAACATGATCCAAGATCAAACAGTTAATCAGCATGAACACATGATTTTCATTATCATCAGAAGCAAATTAATCATTAGCGAGATTTTGCAATTAAATACAATTCTTCAAAATCATAATTACAATTCATATTTAATCGCAATCATGACTCCTCAAAGGGAGTTGGTAGAACACCAGTTAGCGTGACATTTTGACTGCCTATAAGCATTTAAATAAACCAAGGTAATCAGTTGTTTATGTACAGAAATGTTGTGATCGAAATGTCCCCAGACCGAAACGGCCTGGCCGAAGTGTCCTGTGACCGAAACGGCCCAGACCGAAACGCCTCAGACCGAAACGGCTCAGACCAAAAAGTCCTGTTCCGGAAATGTGTATGGCAACAGGGTAGAGAAAAATATAATGTACCAACCGCAACAGAAAATAAATTTGTAAAAGAAAAGTTTGTCTGGTGAAATTTGGACAAATTTGGGTAAAATATCCTTTGCACTCATAACAAATTTCCTGCTCCTACACCAACTACCCGATGAAGCGTGTACAGATTGTACACCTTGACCATGCGGTTAATTTTCTTGCCTACATTTAGCTTGTCACTGCAGATGCGTATTCGAAGCATCTGTTTGTCATACTATACGGTAAAGATTTTACCCACGCACAGGGCCTACAAGAAAAATCTTTTTAGACGGAACAAAACCCATTTGGGTCCCCTAAGACTTGCAAAATTATTTTGAAATAAACAAAAATTGAGACTAATTAATGTGCATCAAACTTCAACAAGAAGTGCTCGTTTATTGATCATATGAAACATAATGTTAAAACATACCGGTATTCAAGTAATGTGACAATATTATCATCTTAAAACATGACCTTTAAATGTTCATATTAAAATATTATCAGGAAGTTAGAAAAAATTCCGCAGTCTGAAAATGAATGGAGTCGATCGAGGTCAAGGACTGCTACATCATTGAGCAACTGTATCCTTGGCATGAGCTTACTTATTATAACAAGAATGAAGGAAAAGAAAGAAAACTTTTATCAACCGACTATTGCTTTTATTTTTGACCGCGAACCACAATAAATAGCCACACGGGCCACAGGTCGGCGACCAATGCTTTTAAAGCATTCTGTCGAAATATTGTAAGTGTTTAGTTTCTCCTGTGTGGTCTCGAACTCTTCAGATTTCTGGGTATGGCCGCTAATCCCAAACTAACATTCAATTAGAGCCTGTATCTACTTGCAGCGCAAGTTTAACAATCAGCAAAATGCACAGCACACCTTCGCAGTGCACGAGGCTAGAAGCACTTGCGTCCTGCACTTGATTTTTAACTTTTTAGTTATGTTACACATACGCGCAACATTCGAGCGGTATTGTCGTTAGGTTAGATTTTATTGTGAACTGGCATGTTTCCACCCAAATGCCCCTGTACTATCACTTAATTTGAAAGTCTTGATTTATTGGAGAGAGTTTTTATTAAAGATTTGCTTGACAATGTTTGAAAATGAAAGACGTTAAGGAAAATTCAGTTCGATGGGCAGACTGGGACAGTAACCGTGAATGTCTTAATTTCGACAAAGTAGGCAAACATTGAAGTTCAACAAAAATAATTACTGCGAATAATTATAAATGCGTCATATCAGGAAATTGCACTGCCAGAACTTCACATTAAAATACATCGCACTACCTTACCAAACCCTTTAGGCCAGTGGTTCGTAACATTTGTTACATATCTTACCCTTTTGTGGAACAAGATTACCAGATTTACCCCAAGTTTACTCACTGTTGCACATTCATTAAAAAAGCGATATTAACAACTCTTACAGTTTAGAATGATTTATAAAATTTACATTGGCTGAAATTTATGGTTCAGTAAACTTACCCCCTTGGAAGATTAAATTTACCCTCAGGGGTGAATTTTACCCAGAACCACTGCTTTAGGCCAAACCAGTTTTATCACCAATATTAATTTTGCTGTATTATATCGAGTTTGTCAGCAACAAACACTCAAATATTCCTTAAGTCTAGGGCCCCTCCGTAACTGTCGGGCCCCAGAACAATGTTCCTGCTGGACCCCCTCTTATAGGCCCTGCCCACGCACTATTGTAACAGACTGCACGCTACGCAGCTGTTTCCTCTGAAGAATTTCAAGATTTACGGAAACAGTATCTAGCCGTTGATTTTACACAAACATTATACTGCCCCGTTATGAGCAATGCCACGTGCAAACTTTTACATAGGCCTTGCGAAAGTCAAAAAGCCACCGCACGGGTCTGCTGGACGCGAATGGATTAAACGTCGTGAACCACTGGCAATTGGTTATTCACCTGTCGTGTTGCCGTGCAAAGTTTGACCATCAATTGATTTGCGCATGCCGACCAGAGCTCAATGCAGACATCCCATCGATGCCTCTCATTCATTTTTCAATTTGTAGCAAAGCCTTGTTCATCACCCGTGGTACCACACATATGCCCCTGAGCCATGTGACTGCGAACGCTTCACGGTCTTACGGAACTACCGTTTGAATATTCACCGGTTTTGGTTGCTTGTGCAGCATCGTTATCATTGCTGGCTACAAAAACTTGTGTTTGCATCACTGCAGTTGGTATTCACTCGTACTGATGGTGGTAGCTGTAGAGGCTCAGCGTCATGGCTTATTTATGCGATTCTCCGAAAAACAAGGTTGCACTTCTTCAAGTGAAAATTAAGAAAAAGTAACCCAATTTTTTTTGCCTCACAATAGGACATTTTTGGAGTTTTAGCGACGGATATCTGCAGGTTAGACATGCACATGATATATGCACTTGATATTACCAATTTCTTCATATTACCAACTTTCCATGGATTTGGATAGGACGAAGTGTTCTTGATTTAATTTGATTTGGCAGTAATTAGTGTCATTAGGTTGTTTGACACTTCTGATTGCCATAAACCAAATTTAATCTCGTTTGTTGATAAGCCTGCAAAAGATGTTTTCAAGCCAATTTGTAATAAAATGATTACTTTGGAAGCTTTGGCTTGTGGCACAGTTTGCTTTTGTTTTTGTTAACACAACCTGTTTTGGTGAATGTGTTGAGTAAGAAGCATCCAATACCACCATTGCAAATGACATTTCAGGCCAGTCAAGCGTTGAAGATGTAAATAAAAGTAGCGAAGTCTAGAAAATCGGTATATATTTGTGCTATAATTTCAGCTTTGCAACAAATTGGCTGATACAAGGTAATTGATGAACACTATTCCATGCAGTGCCGTGGCAAGGGTAAGTGAGGCCCCCCCCGAAATTTCACGTGGGGCCCCCCATACGCTATTGGCCTATTATTATGAATTGCAGTAAAAA
>JGI24158J21664_10007113_pt1 | contig 14828 bp, 12 predicted proteins | sample Ectturendosymbi3_FD_21664 | JGI IMG/M metagenome (IMG submission 21664) | reverse complement strand
TACAATGTTCCTTGAAATTTGCATGCAAATTTATTCTATGGTATTTGCAATAAGTCGACAAATTAACAAGCAAAAAGTATGCGAAAACAGTTAATCTCGTTATCGCAGGTCATAAAGTTTTCGTAAAATATCAAGCTCAAGAGGGGGTTTAACCCCAAAACCCTCCCCTTGCGTACACCCTTGCCTAAATGCTATTTTACTCAAATGTTTCTAACTTTACCCAGAACGTTATTAAAGTTTTTTAGTTGGCCCAAATTCATGAGGGCTGTTGGAATTTCCACATGATTCCAATTCACTCAATGGCGGTGTCTATTTTGCCATCAGGAGCAAAAAGAATGGCAAAATAGTCTTTGGCTGTTATTTTGCCGTTGATTTGGTTATTATTTTGCCTTAGTTTGGAAAATTGGCACTACTTCACATGTTAATGTAGCTGTATACCTTGCCCAAATTTTGAAAACTTTTGCCCAAGTAATGTCCAATTTTTCAGCGTTGGGGATGCAACCGCATCCCATACCGTACGCTTATGTTAGAGGGGCCTCTGTAAGCATTTTCGGGGGGCAGAGTTGTGTTTATACGTCACTGATTTCAACAAACACAAAACGACAAAATGTCCCTGAAAAAATTTCCAGTAATCTGGCAGGAGTGCGAGCCACACCCCTGGCCAGCCAAATGTAAAAACTGGGTCCCTACTTTGTATTTCAGTTTTAGTAATCTTTTAGTTTTCAGTAGGTTGTTTTTTGCGCTTTTTGGTGATTTAGGGTTTTAGTACAGGCATCCACATCCACTATCAGTTCTTAACAACTTTTCTGAGTGTTGGCTACTGCGCTACCGAGTTTAACTCCTGGCTCAAAATACCTCTAGTTACTCCACTGCTTCGGAATAAGCCGACTCTTCTTTGCATGCATGGTACGTTTGAGGTGCGAGTGCCCGCAGCCCCACAGTGAAGAAGTCCAAAATGCAATCTTGGGAGAATTTCGGACATAAATTGGATTCCATTTACTTGCAAGCCAACAAAGTGTTCTGGCAGACCATCCGGCGTGTTCGCGACGGAAGATCTCATGCTGCTAGATCCACCAAAAAAACAAAATGGTGTCTTCAAATAGTCAAAATGGTGAGGACTTCTTTGGCAGATTGAGAGAATACTTCAAAGATCTTTCAAACACAGTCACTTCCACACGACAGGACATACACGAGGTACATTTTCGAGAGGAATATACCAAACTGCAGTCGAAATTTTCCCAGGTGTCAAAACGCTGACAGCTGGGTTAAGTCTGAGTTGAAATGCTCAAAGCCTTGAACATAGTTCTTTGGATGACTCGTGTGTTTCATCGCCTGGTGTCTGGGAGGGCTCTGAAAAGTTCTCAAACTGGGATGATCATTCCCATACAAGAAGGGAGACAGGAGGGAATGCACCAACTACCGGGTCATATCCCTCCTTGGAAAAATGAATGATCAACTGTTTGCATTTTGCAGACGATTTGGTCCTGCTAGCAAAGCTAAGTCCAACCCACGGCCCAGTTTAGGTTTGCTTTAGTAAAAGTATCCTACATACTGTTATTATAATCTTGAAATTTTTACGCAGGTGGTCCTCAGTGCTACTTTATCTCGTCTGTATACATACCACTACAATTAGGATTAGAACAAAACCCACTTCAATAGTTGGGTGAAACGTCGGCTAATAATAAAATCTGCTTGTTTTGAAACCTGGTGGCAAATGCTACGAAACACGAGTAGCAAACAGAACAGCACTTTCAGTATATTAGTTAAAACTAAATCTAGGTTGCTAAAATCAAAGTAAGCCATTCAATGTTCGGCCCTGGTCAAGATATTGACATACTTTTTGGCTCAGCAAGCCATTTGGGATGGGCATAGCTGTGGTAGCGTCTTCTCAACAGGGTCTTCAGCATGCACTTGATCGGTTTTCTGCCGCGTGCGATCAATCCGGAATGAAAATCAGCACTGCAAAGACGGAGATATTGTGTCTCCAGGAACTCAAGGCTGTGTGGCCTGCTTACACTTAAATTGTTCTCAGCAGCACAAGTGTTGCAACCTCTCGGTTAGCGTTGCGTTGAATGTACGATTCACCACGAATGGGATGTGCGCGAAGAACAACACCACATGTGGCGCAAACAAGCAATAATAGAGTGTTCATGGCATGTGATCTCTATTGTTGCTTGCTGCCACAGTGTGCAAGCTTTGCGCACTTGCCGCTCGGGCTTTCCGATCGCAACTGCTTCGGGGTACTCACATACCAAACTGCCCACACACATGAGAGTTGTTTAGTTTTAGTGAAAGAGTACATTATAGGTCAAGCGGACGACAGTCAGTTTTAACACAGCGTAGTTCATAGTTCTGCGGTCATTTTTTGACAGTGTCGAAACCTTAATCTGTGACATTCGCAATTGGCCTCACCCAGGGCCGTCGCCAGCGAGGGGGCCAGTGGTGCCCCCATTTAACGTTTGGCCCCCTGGTTGCTGCATACATCCAATACAGTAGTTTAAAAATGTGGCCCCCTTCTGGTTTTTGGCCCCCCGTGCTGCTAAATCCTGGCGACGGGCCTGGCCTCACCACCCAGCTGAAGTGCAGTTCTCAGTTAGGCATCAGATCATCAGAACATGTCGTCTTTCGAGACACGACTTAAAACAACGTTTTGTGAAAACTTCTGCGAAAAAAAATCTGAAATAAAACGGACATTGTCAGTTGGCGGCATTGAGTTAGTTTGTCGCAAAAAACATGTTGGGACTCCTGGCAACCCACTGGTCGAGTCTCATAACACATTCCCGCAGCCGTGGAGCAAACTCTCTGCTGCTGGAAATAACTAAGCAACTTTTTCTTAAAAAAAACGCACCAAGTTTTATTAGTAACGATCTGCGCGAGCTGTGCACACTGTGCTGTTTCCACGCACATGATTGGGAGGAGCACGACGCGAAGTTGTTGTTGCTTTCACAAAAACTGTGCTCTGGTGATTTTTGCAAAAAACGGGCTTTTCCGCCTCAGACACGATATTTGCAATGCACAAAGCAAAGCGTAAGCGCCACGCATTGCTATGTGTGCGGTAAGCGCTGCGTCACCTGAATTACTTGCTGCGGGCGCGTTCGTCAGGATCGCACACGACACAAGAACCGATAGTTTCGATCGCACCGTATTGAAAAAGCACCAAACTCTGGCTACAGCAACATGGAACTCGTCAAGCCGACAACTCATCATCATTTGCCATTAGAAAAGCGCGATGCAAATTCGGCATTTCGACTTTCAACGCCAACGACACAACGTTCGACTGGTGCAAATTAGCTTTTGTCCACAGCGGAGAGGAATATGCACAGGTCTGAATGGAGTCAGGCAGTTCAGACTGGAAAGATGTTGACGACAAAACAACAAAAGGGTTTTCACTTGCACCAGTAGAACATTCGCGAGTGTGTGAGGCCGTGCAGCTTGTTATGAGTTCATGGACGAAGGTTCTGCAAGTGGTCAGATAATTGCGCAGGACAACCGTTACTGTGGCAACAAGGCTCATTCGAGAGCTGGATGTTTGAACGAAAGTTAACGAGAGATCCGAAAAGCCGCACGAGCGGTTTGCAACCTCTCACGTACAAAGCTCAGCATTCAACCGCGTGGGGCATTTGAAAGCAGCTGCATCACGCGCCGCATGCACGGCTGCTCGCAGCATCGAAGGAACGGAGAAGTACAAATTCGGCACTTCGAAAAGCAGTAGTAGGAAAAAAAACGTACTTTTCAAAACACATCACCTTTTCGCGATGCATATCGGATAGCAAGTGGTGGAGATAAAACAATGCAGTTACCAAAGTCAACGAAACATGAACATCAACCAAATACTGTATCACGGCTGCCTAATACCCGTAAAACACTTTCTACGCAAATCTGCTGACGTACTATTTCAAAACACAGACCTCAGTTACGCGAAACGTGCGTCTTCAAGATAAATACTATAATCAAAAAATGTAGGAAAATACTTCCACTGCCCGCATAGAAAGCTGTGCGTTGTCGATATCCAACAGAACACGAGCGCAGCTTATGTCATTAAACTTACGCTAATTCGACAATCACGAAACAATCATTAAAGCGCGAGATAACAAATTAGCAAACAATACGTTTCTTAAAAAAAAACAACAAGCAATTAATCAACGCAACAGTTCGGTTGCAAATACACAATGATAGAAAGTACAAGCACGCCACTCTCCGAGTTGACTGAACACATAATCACAATGACCGCAGCGAATATTCCATTAAGTGCTTTTTTCAACTGTCGATTTAATACGCTTCGAAGTCGATGGGGTCGTTTCTAAACGTCACAAGTACAAAGGCGGACGGTGACCGGAAAATACATCAATTGTCGCATTTCCGGCAGCGATACAATGCTTTTCACTGGTTGATGTGGATAGCCCCTAAAAGGAAAAGTCGTCAGTTGGTAGCGTTTTAAATACCACAATGTCGGCTATTCCAGCAGGTTTCCGCCAAGTGAGACGCCAGTGGAACACCCACACGGGTTTAAAGAAAGAACTTGAAACGCTGGTAACAATAGCGCCAGCAACGAAGCAGCTGCGAAGAACAGTGCCGAGACGCAGGGTGAACAAATGCGTGACAACTCCGAGCAGCAACTCTACCGAGATCTCGCGCGTTCACTGCCTGTCCCGTCAGGAAATCAGACGATGGACGGATCGATGGTTTTGTGTTGCGCGTGCTCGGCCACTGCCCGCGCCACCGTTCCCGCTTCGGCAGCTAATGCAGCCGCTAAGTGGACAGTTGGTCGTGAGGCTTGTTGTCTGAAAAGATAATTATTACTGAAACAACCTTTGTCGAGAATACAAAACAGCAAAACATTCACAGTGAGCCTGCAACACGGCGCCAGGAATCGTTATGCATTTTACGAAGAAAGAAATCAAACACAACAATGTTTTTCCGCAGCACCAGCCACAGAGCGGTGAACGTTAGTAAACATCCATTGAAGGCATCAAAAAGGTTAGCAATAAACGAAATGTTCAAAGAGGATGAAGTGCAAGCGATTCGTTCATCTCACCCCGATCTTGTTAACATGTTCTCAATCGCACGTATCTTCTGGCGTTTCACGCGTTCCTGGGCAGGGGTCAGGACGACGTCCTCGTAGTCCATCAAACGCTCCGGTATTTCGACCTTGTCGGGCGCGATTAGCTGCGCATGCCCAAATGTTATTTAAGGCGCTTGCAAAGTGGTTAAAATGTTGTGTTGTATCTGCTGACGGCCAACAGTGACTGTTGGTAAGCACATACAACGTTAAAACGCGTTGTCTCTTGGCCGTGAGCAGATACGAAGACAAGATGAAGCGAGGGGTTGGGCAGTGCGATAAGACGTTACAAATTAACGTCTTAAAGAGCAACCGGACGAAGCGGTGAGTTTTAATGGTTAGAACTTGTTACGAAGGTGCTGGAAAACCACATGCTACAGCTGCAGGCGTTAGTTTGACGCACGATCGATTCGACAGAGCAACTTCAGCGACGGATTCGAAAATTCCGCCTTCCAACCTGATGTGTTAGATTCAAATCCACTTGCATCTCCTCCGGTTCCAGGTCATCTTCGCGGTGAGGCGAGACTTGCCTGTTCACGTCATCGTCAATGACGTCATTGTCGGCCTCGATAGGATAGCCGTTCGCTTCGTGCTCGAAGTTGTCGATGTTGAAGCCTTCCACGACATGCTTCACTGGCTTCTCCGCCTCGGCTCGCTGCATTTCACGCTTGGCTCGTTGCAAGACCTGCGCCGCAAAACATCACTGCAAGGATCAAACGCCGAGAAGCCGACTCCGCGACTGACTTCAACGGGACGGTAACCGAGAAGTCGATGATATCATTGCAGCGATGCCGGCACGTTTGAAACGAAAACGAATGTTATCCACAAAACCCGACTTGCAACGAAAACGTTAGTCCGATGCGAAGTAACAACAGGAACTCCATGGAAGGCAAAAACTTTCCGTTGCGTGCATGGCAGCAAGAAAGAAGCCGGCCTCGCAGCACCTTACCGAAAATTACTGATGATCGACACAGAACAGAACTGGCGGCAGAAAAAATATCGAAAAACAAGGTTCACTAAGGCTATGTTAGGAAAGGTTATGAAAGTCAAAACACAGAAATCAAAACTGAGTTATTACCTTGGGCATCCGATGATGCTTGATCGCCTGAACATCGCAAAATTTACAAAGGATTAGTTGGAAACGTGTTAGAAGGTAGACACTGCACAAAAGCTAAATGGCGTTTGTTAATATCCGAGTACATGACTGAAAAGAGGCGGTTGAAAGAGATTCAGATTGACTGCAGGGACTGACGCAACTGTTATGAGCACAGAGAGAATTATGTATTTTTGCGACGACGTTTTCTGCGCTACACTGTGACCAATATCAAAGCTACCCATCGTTTCAATATTTACAACTCGCGCTGAAAATGGGATCGAAAAAGAATTTATAGCACAGATGATTGACATTCACTGTACAACGCAGGGTAGAATAAAGATATTCAGGAGTTGGTTATAATTTGCAAGAAAGCTTTTACGAAATCAATAATTTTCCAAATGTGACAAAATCTACGACAGTCCGTGATGGGGAACAAGCGACTGGCTTAGAGCTGTTTCGTGCCTGATTGACTTGTAGTTAAAAACCATAGAACTCACGAAATCTTTTTTCGTTAGTAACAATATAGTCTTAGTCAACTCCACACACACATGCACATCTACAGCTAGGGATAACTTGAACAGAGCACCACTCTCACCATTTGAACATCAATTCCGACTTGCATATGAGTGCCCTGGTGGAAATAATCACGTTGCACTGTGTGTCGTCTGTTCAAGTCGCCGCTGGTCAGTGTTCGCCGGCGGCTCCTGCATATAAACAGTTGGTTCTTTTAACGAAAGCCCCGGGTGAAATGCCGTCGTGCACTTGTTGTTTGGTAATAATTAGCAACGCCGTGTTTGACCCAAAGCAACAAGCCTGCGAAGCGCTTATGTCCCGGAAGGATTTGGTTACATTACCAGTGCACTTAAGACCGACGACCGCCTCGACCTTTCGCATAACAGCGTTCGTCTTTCAGCAGCATCGCAGCTAACGACTTAACAGCAAGCACTGGATATCATGTAAGAGCTGACGGTACACCACTGCGGTTCGCCGCCAAAATGTGGGGCTTGCCATAGCCAGGATGAAAGAACTTACGAAAGAGCACAAAGCATATTAAGCGCTCTTCCAGATAACGCAATCGTAGTTTAACACGTACTGGTTGATCTCGCGCTGTATTTTCTTTATTTCGTCCGGGTCCTGCGACAGGTTGCCGTAAGAACTTTGCAGTAGCCTCTCAGCAGCGGACTTGGTTCGGTGAAGGTTCGTGGAGCGCGCGCTGGACGGGCGAGGAGAGCGCAGTAAGGTGGCTGCTGTGAGACTATCCACGCTGCTGGCGTGAGTCACTGCAAAACACAGCGCCTCGTCAGACGAAGACTGTAAATGGCCATTTTCCTTTGACGTAACAAAAACGCGACAAAGCAGCGGTTTCGGACTGAGCAGAGAGTGACAGACGTCACTCACGTCTCCTACCTCCGCGGCCTGGTAAAGTGAAGTACTTTCCATCGTGCGACAAACTGCTAGACGACGAGGCGCTCCGCAAGTGAGAAAAGCCGCTGCCGCCCGCACTCCGGCGTTCTGTCGACAGGCGCTTCACGTTACGAGGGGACCTGGGAATGCGGAAGTACAAGTTAATCGGAGATTGAAGCGAACGATACGTCTCTTCCTGCATCGCAGCTGTTCTAGTTTGCTGCGAGAGATAGACAGAGCACGCCTGGCAGAGCAGACAAAACACTGCCTTTCGCAGTGGGTTTCCGCGCAGCGTCATATTCAATTGCGGAAGGTAGAACCTTGTACGGAATGATTACGACAAACATGGTAATTCACGCCATCGAATCGAAGGCGAACTAGCACCGTCGACACGTTCAAGCCTGTGGTTGCCCTAATCTCGAAATTACATCCACCAGCACCAGAGCTTCATTTACAAACCGGTTGTTCGTCACGCATGCCTGCCTTCCAACGTGATACAGGTGCGACGGACGACACGCGACAAGTTTGTAAACAACAAATCGCTGTCGGTGGTTCTTGTAAACATGGAACAGTCTCACCGAGGAAAGTAAACGTTTTAGTGCGCATTCCCTTTTTCATGCTTACCTCAACTCGCTCTTAATGGAACCGTTTCTCCCCAGGCTTGACTTTGAGCTTGGACTGCTGGGCTTGCTGTCGAACTCTGCCGAACAATTGGAAATTTCCGAGCAACAAATAAAAAGTTCAGTCATGACCGAAAAACACAACGTCACTCGTAGATCTACCTTAGACTTGAAACAAAATCATGAAGCGCAACAATAAAGGATTTTGCTTTTGGGCTATCGGCATGTGAGACGGCGAAACCATTTTACGAAATGGCCGCTGTTTTTGTGAAACGATGGATGTTGAAGCGAAGCACAGGAAGTTCTTATTCCTCGCATCCGACAGCAGCTCGCCACAGCACAAGAATACCAACCGTTAAACACTTCCAGCTTGTTCACCAAACCGATCTTGTTCTTATTGACCCCTTCCATCATCAACTCCACCTTCCCCAGTTCCCACTCAAGCTGTCGTTGCGACTGCTTCGACGTCGGTTGGTCGAGTCTACGAGAATGCGTGAAACGCAGTCGACCACGTTAGACACAACAAGTAGCAAGGTCCGACATCCACATTCTCAGGTATCGCCGCAGAAAGCTCACCTCCCAGCTTGACCAAGCTGTTCAAGCAGCTTGCGTTTCAAAAGCCGTATTTCTCTCTCGAAAGCTTCATTTTCTTTCGTCATCGCTTTTAATTTCTGCAAAAAAAACAAATTTGTTTCATAAGCGACGCAAAAAACACGAAAAACATCGTTTTCAACTGGACATCTGGAGTGAAAAGGTCGGAAGCAGCTAGCTCGGTTCACCTCAAAACAGAACAGGCGAACACCTGAACCACTCACCGTAGCAGACTCGGCGAGCTGCGATTTGACTTTTGATAATTTCTCCTCGAGCTCGATAGCGCTGCCTTCGCCTAAACAAAAAATGACGGCACGTACCAATCAGGGAAACCCAGAAAAGCAGCTCATTACCCAAGCCACAAAACTTCAATGCGAAGCAGCAAACTGCAAACAGAAGAAGTCTGCCCACTTCGTGGTAATAATCGACTGAGCACTTCGTTGCAACCAGGGTGGAGCAAAGCGAAGCGCGTGTAATCCGGAATTCCAAGCTGGCAGACCAAACGCTTTTTTGTTCCGGGAATTTACAGTAATCATGTCCTCGAAACAAAAGCGTGAGCGACCAGGTTTGCGAAGCTTCGGTTGAGGTCGCGAGCACCTCAAACGCCATTTCGCTGGCGGCAACTTACAAGAGCCATCGCAGCACTGATGCGCAGGCTCTCACTGCATCACGTCACAAGACCACTCGTGCACGACCAACAGAACAGCTCAAAACGTTGCCAGGGCCTTACCCGAGAAACTGGTGCGCGCTCGCAGAAGAGATCTTTCAAGACGCAACTTGTTGTTTTGGAGGCTGCTAATCTCGTTGCTGAGGTTGTGCAGCGTGTTATCAAGCTCGTTCAAGCGGTCGAGTTTGGCCTGCGTCCACAATAAGGAAAAAGGCTCTGAATATTAAGCAGCGTTATTTGCAGATCGGATGAGGGACAGTTGTCTTGCATTTAAAAGAACCATCTATATGCCACGGTGTGCGCAAATCTGGCAACCGCGCGAAAACCACACCCTCGTTTTCGTCGGCCAGCCTTTTGATGCGGAAAGTTACGTCACAAGCCTTACGCACCTCGATATCGCTCTCATTGGTCGACAGCTTTTCGAAATCTTCGCTCAGATTCGGAGTTGCTTTCGATGGGATCTTGAACGATAAAAGGAGTGGCAAGGGTAGTAACTTGCACTGGGTGGTTGTTTAAAAGGCTACTTTTTCGTCAGTTGCAGTAGTTTGAAGACCGCAGCACAGAATTGTTCGGTTTCAAACCAAAGAGTGTGATCTCATTTGCAGAATTTTTCAAATGCGGATAAGATCAAAAAACCTTAATCGGGCTTTAACACAAAAAAATTGACCACCAACAAAAACGACGACACACCAAGAAATTTTAAACAGATTCATTTAGAAAACGTCGTGAACTTCAAGAACATTTTTCAACACTAGGTGAAACTTGCAACCAATACTGACAATCCGCATGACATGCGAAGTACCACTTACCACATCGGGCCTGTTGTTGGGCTTCAGTGAAACGGCGAAAGCGCGTAGCTGGCCCTGTCAGGTAATAAAAACAACAAGCTTGTCATCTCATCAGCGCACCGGAAGAGATTATTATCAAAACACAACCTGCGTTTAGTTTTGGGTTGCAAGTTGCGTGCCGGGAAGGTGCAGTTTGTATGAGCGCAAAGTACAAAACGACGTTCTCGTGCAGAACAGTTGCTCACGTAAGAAGTAGATTGAGCATTTTTACCAGAAAAAATAAACCAATCGTTCCAGCACTGAGAAATAGTAAATCAATGGCATTGTGCTGAACAATATTTGCTCGTTGTGCATGAAATAGCATGGAGAAACGCGGAAGTACAAGGTTGTCACGCAAAATCCCCAAAGCGATGAAAAGCAGCATCCTGAAGATAGGCCATGTGCATACGACCACAAAGAGCTCGCGATATGGTGTGGCAATTGAGAAAAGGCGACAACTGACAAGGGCTCTCGGCATCGTTTCGGGTCAGTGCAGTAATCCTTGGTAAACTAGCGGATCAGCATTCTCATTACGGGCAAATACAGGCAAGGGCGGAGAGACGACTGCACACACCTGTCTTCCTTTGACGTCCATCTGCTTGATCTCATATTTAGACTTCGGTGGATCCGCTGAAAAAGATGCATGACATCGACATCGTCAAAGTGCAAATTTATAAAAACGAAAAGAACGAGTGCAAGAGATGCTACTATTGTACTATACTCAGAGCACAATTTTTTCTTTTGTTTTACAGCATGCTAGATATATTTCGAAAAACGTACTGGTGCAGCTATTCTCTACAAACGATTCTGCAAAAATGCTTTCGCACGAAGCATGCAGCCAAAAGATCTGAGCATATAGAACCTTATCATTAAAACTGCAGCATGCAAGACTGGCAGTGGAATTGAGCGCGCGCCACTGAAATTGACAAACAGGGTCGAATCCCGATCGAGTCACACCTAAGACTTGAAAAACATTGCTTATCTGTCCACTGTCGTGTTGGACGGGTGCAAGGGGATGAAGGTGCTGCCACTGGCTTGCCACCGATGCAATGCCACTACGCAGTCAGCGGAGACCACTCGCGACTCTCCGCAGGAAGGGAGGACAAAGCGAGTATAATGAAATCTTTCTGCAGCAAGTATTAATCATTTACCGACTAGTATTACTGTAAAGTTTCGTTGCGCAACTGACGGGCTTTCTGACAAAAAAATCGATTGCCTGGTTACGATTACGTTTAATAGTCAGCGTGTCCGGAGAGAGCGGAATGTGATGTTTTCCAGAGCAAAGCACAATGCATTTTAAAGTTGCAGCAAGGCAGTGGACAAACAAACAGATTCCCTGTAAAGCTCACCAGAGACAGGCGTGCTGATATCGGCAGACACAGGAACGTCGTATTGGAAGCGGCCGTTCGGCGATATTGGAGAAAAGACATCGTCGGTGATTCTGCACAAGGCAAGAAATTTATACAGTGACAAAACAACGCCCTTTCAAACAAGCTGCTACGATTCAATATGAAGGCAAACATCGACATTCCACGTTTTACTTGAAGCAGAAACAGGAAGGGTCACTTTCAAGCACGACATGTTAATGGTTCAACCAAGTACGGGTTTGCAGAAAGCAATCAGAAAAAAGGTGTTAAGTTAGGGCATTTATGAAAGCAACTGGAGCGGTTGCGCCCGACCTTCAGCGTAATTGCATTAAAGGGAAAAAACAAAATTCTAAAGAAGGGATGGGACTGACTCGTCTTTAAAAATCCAGCAACAGTTACTCTTGCTCGAAAACTGCAGCAAGTAAATTTTACCCAAGCAAGCCAAACCAGAAATGAAGAGTCCAATCACGCGGCCTACCTTCTCGGGGTGTTCATTGAGCTCGGGGTTCGTTGCGAGCTGGAACGCTGGCTCGGCGGCGACACTGCGGGCTCTTGATGCAACGCGTAGTCAGATTTCGTTCGCACAGGATGTTTCGGGCCGTCGGGTTGGAGGAAACTCGTACTTTTCGAGTTTGGAATACGCATTTTTCGCGAGTACGACAGCTCGTCCAGTTCCTGACGCGACAAGTCAGCTTCCAATTAATCAGCGAAATTTAAACCAGGGAAAAAATTTTTTTCACACATGTTTCGCTTAATTCCACACTTTTGCGCACGCCTATAAACACAGGCGAGCAAACGTCAATCAATGTAGACTGGTATGTCGCGCCTCAAAGCGACCAACAAGGTTGTGGAGAGGAGGCAACATACAGACTGAGGTAAGTAGAACAATAATCCTACCAGCACATGTTCAAACAACTAAAGCTGCATTTGCACCGATCTCACGGGAAGGACTCACTTGCGTTGACATCGGCCTGGGGAGGGACACAACACGATTATTGTGATATATCGGCGGGACGCTCATTATGCTTGATGCCACCTCTGTGGGGTCCATGTAGTCGTTGTAAGAACCGGGCTTGTAGCGTTTGCCACTGGACGGGGGGCTGTAGTGAACGCGGTGGCGCGTTCCGTGATGGGCTTGATAAAAATGTCTGTTGAAAATGTAATGCGTTCAAGCTCATGTCAGTCTTTTTGTTAGTTTTACAAGAATGTAGCCTTGGCTGCTGAACAGCCTATACTTCGGTGCAGGGACCAGCAACCTGAAATCCCCAAAAGGGCCATTCCGACCCGTTTTCCACGCAAAAGAAAACACCGAGAATCACAAAAATCATTTGACGTTTATGATGAAGATAACACCACGTTTTCCGCTTTTGCACCTGTATGCTGTGACGATCTTTTCGTAAACGCATGTTATCTAATGTCACTAGATAACCAGAATTTTGAAATGTACAATTACGTTAAAAAATGACCAGTCAAATCATGAATAAAATTAAGTTAAACACTGAATATTTTCCAGCGTCCTTAAAGGCGGATGGAACGGCCACATCAAGCTCTATAGTTGCGGGTTGCTGACCTCGCTAAAGGAGCCAAGCTCGCGATAGTCAGTTATCAAAAAAATAACATTCCGGTCAGCACCACATTCTTTTTCAAAAAACACAGAATAACTATACATAGCAAATGCGAAAAAAAACATATAAAACTGTGATGTTTTCTCCCAGAGTGGCTGGAGTAGTGTGAGATCAATCAAGCCGAACGCCAAACAAGCGTCACGCCACGAACGGCAGTAGCGTAAATGATTCACATGAACGCCGGTCACAACTCACCCGGGCCTGCGCTGTGCAGAGCTGACCGAGCTCAGTTCGCTCGCAGTGTCGGGATACCTGAACAAAAGCAACGCTATAACAACATACAATTGTGATTGAATCGAGAGCGCAGGTGCGCAGAACGATGGCGGTGCGTGGACTGGCGTGATGCACACAACTTGCAGGAGGCGGGTGAGTGCTCGTCGGTGAACAGCTGAGCATTTACGACGGAGCAATCACTTTCAACTTGATTGAAGTGTTGCCTTTGCATCGCGGCGAACTGATGATTAACTGACGTCAAACGGGTGCGCCGCGAAACAGCGACTCCTGGCAGATATTTCAAAACCAACTACGAGCACCAGTGACAGAATGAGAACCGATCGTTGGTGCACAACGTGAGATACGTCCGGCGGTGGAGAACATGATTTATGAGCAACTCCGGTGGTCTTATGAGCAAACGTTAGGTGAGACGCTGGTGGCAAGCGCGTTGGGTTTCATCTGCAAGCACACAGTGGCCGGCCTAGCCTAGACAGTGTTTCGCAACGTTTTTAGGCTCGCGGCACCCAGTGGCGAACTTACAACAGATCGCTTTAAGGTTTGATAACATTTTGAAAATGTATTCTTAACGATATACTGAAAAACGTATTAGCTCGCGGCAACCCTTGGTATTGTAAAAGGCACGCGGTTGGGAACCACTGGCCCAGAGCCACGAGAAACGCTAAGCTAATACCTTCGGCGTGAGTTGAGGGTGCTGTTGGATTGTTGCTTCTGCTTCATCACCCAGTCACCGAGCTTGGCCATCGAATTATTGCGTTGGACCTTTGACGAATGGCGCCGTCTTGAAATTTAAAAATAGCTATTTCAACCAATCGCTGATAACGAAAGCTCAGTTGGAGTTAACAGACGTCACCCAAAGCAATATAAAAGTCGTTGTTGAACCTAAGTACGAATTTCTGTTCTTATCAAGCAAGCAGCGTGGTCGAGTTGGTGGCATAGGCAGGCGCCAGTGTCAGGAAACTGCTCCGCGTTCCAGTGACGAGCAGGTTAACAGAGGAATTCATCGGTGTCTAAGCACACGGCATGCGCGCGCGCACACACACGCCAGCTCTTTTCGCATGGCTGCAGACGGTTTTACACACAGCGCAGCGCACCCGGGATATCGACCCGATCACCCTCAAGTACGGCAACGCAAGACTAGCTTTTGATGAGCAGAGTACCTTGCAATGCAGAATGCGATTAGCAAAACACTTTCGCAGCAGACTCGGCATCTGATCGAAGCTGCTGGCACTTGATATTACGTCACGCCATGGAGCAATGGCGACGACGAGCGAGAGGGGATGGTCATACAACCGTCAGCAAGCTGACGCAAAGAAGTCAGGTCCACTCTCCATTCTACAA
>JGI24158J21664_10007112_pt1 | contig 14829 bp, 14 predicted proteins | sample Ectturendosymbi3_FD_21664 | JGI IMG/M metagenome (IMG submission 21664) | reverse complement strand
TCATGAATCTAAACTCTGATTTATTACTAATTACTGTTAGAGTTCTTCGAATTTTTATTATGAAGTTGAAACAGGTGCGTGCACACCCTTTCTAATAAAAATGTTTCCGAAGATTGTCGTGTGTATTCCGTACGGAATGATGTGAAACTATGGTTGGTGCAAACTTTCGCTTTTCGAATTGGCGTTTCAGTAACTCGCGATAAAATAAGCAGGCAAAGTGCTTTCAGACAAACGTTTGTGCAGAGTTACACTGCAAGGATATGCGCGTGCATAGCCATGTTCTCAAACCTGCTTGCTATATCTTAAATGTATCAGCTGCCCAATATTTGTTCAGTTTATTAGGCTTTCTGCAGTGAAATTTCAGATCTTGGCTCAACTTTGCACACACTACCACTGACGCCCTTACAAATGCCTTATAGTAGTATTTTGCATGAAGTGCAGCAACTTTTGCTGCCTGCTTTGAACATTACCACAATACCACATGATCAACGGTTCCTATTTATCATCCCAAGAAAGTTTGACAAGTGCCTTGAAGAACACTTCACAAACCACTGTCCACTCGGCTCACGTAAAACTTTACGCGTTTCGCGATGAAGTGGCTCTGAGTCCAACCTTTGAAACCTTATCCCGAGAAGCTTAAAAATACTCTTGAGGTCAGCTGTCAGCATTCGATCTTGGTCCACAGGCGACTGTAGAACAACGTAAAAGTGACTTGGATTACAGATGTGCAGTTAGTAATTGGAAAAGCAGCAACTGATGCTCCGGATAGCTGACGTGTATCAACCGAATCGATATAATCAGCTTTCCACGTGACAAACTGATCTTACATAACTCCACGCAAGCGTGCTGCCAAGTACAGTAAAAATATAACACATCAACAAACATGCTGGCACTTTCAGGGTTGTCCTTGAACGGTTCGTAAACAGCCGGGAATCCTCTGATAAATCCTGACGTCTGACCTCTACCAACTGACTATAAAGTCCAGCCTTCCTGCGCTGCTCAGTGTTCAGCAGAAAAATGTAATCGATTTTTGCTTCAATCGCGATAATTTTAATCATGGTGGATACAAACAACGTGGAGGATAGATCCAAACTAGAATAACACCTGCGTTCAGATTGTTCACAGAAACGTTGAAAACATCACAGTATGGAAAGAAAGGTTGAAACACTGGGTTAACGTAAGAACTAGTGAAGAAAGCGCAGGTAACGGGAAAGGTTGAAGCCATGGTGCAGAGCATCTAGAACGGCAACCGAAATATAACACCTCGGTTAGAGTGGAAAAGCGAACGGCCAAAATGCGGATCATGGAAAGTAGTCATTTTTCAAGCTTAAGTAGAAAAGCAAAAATGAGATAAGAAGTGTAACATTGTGTACACTTCAGGACCAACAGTTGACAATCTTCCTAGAAAAAGTAGTTATCTTCTTTCTACAAGCGCGTGCGGTAAATGGATGCTGACGCGTTATGGGCAGAGCTACAAACAGTTTATCTACGAACATAACGCAGCGCTCAGATCGACGATCACGCTTTTCTAAGGCACTTGAACCATTTCATCACAAAACCTTCAGGGCTGAGTCCTTACGAGCTTTCACAACACAACTTGGTAGAGACCCTGGTCAAAATTTGCAAGTTTTCAAAATCATGAATCCCGTGAAAATGTTTTTAATTTCGCTGAAGCAGTGCCACCATTAACAGCTGACAATCGCTGTCATTGAGGATTTTGCTGCAGGGCGTTTCAGCAGTTGTTCGCACAAGGTATCTCACGGTTCAACTCGGTATATCACAATACGTCATTCACTAAAGATGGACCTGTATACGGCGTTCTGTACAATTGGTTGAAGCGATGCTATAGCTTCAACAACTCGAGTAGTGTCGTGACGACATTTTATTGACTTGTCGGGTTCGTTAACAGACATGAACGACAAGAGCCAAAACGGTAAAGCAAGCTGTCACGGAAGACCATGAAACAACACAACACAATAGGAACGCCATTTTGTTTGAAACCTCTCAGACACACAGTGTTTTTCTTTTCAAATAAAAAAAACACAAAAACCTGGGCAAATCGGGAACTACCAACGCTGATGCTTTTGAGGCAGCGAATCCCGTTGCACAACAAACACTTCAGTCGTTCTGGTCGTGGTTCAGCTTCAGTGGCATGAGCAAGGTAGACGCATCAAGACTTCTACATGCTCTATATCTAAAATAAGTCTTCGGAAACTGTGGTAACTTCATGCGTGAAGCAGAACATCTCTACTTTCTCCGACCCCTCGTCGGCTTTAATAGGTGTGAAGCAGCAATAACTCGTACCCTTGTGTGAGTAGCAGAGGCACAAGTGGATGCGCTTGAGTTAATCCAAATTTAAGTCGAAAAAACTTTCAAGGAGAGGTTTCGGCGAACCAGCAGCGATCGTGTAACTCGCTTCGGCGAATGTTTTCTCCGCAGTGACAGCCCCAGCTCCGATGCCTTCGGGAAAGATCGGCTCGGCCGAGGGTTGTTCTGAAAAAAGGCGAACTTCGCTTTCTGCTGCTTCGGATTTGAAAAGCGGCACGCCGAAAGAAAATCGCGGAGAAGTAACGATCAGGCCGCTTTTGTCAGCTAACCCATCAGAGGGCGAAAATGTGGTATCCTTTGTTCCAGCATTCGAGCTGAGAGACTTTGGATCAACGTCTTCACTGACAGTGGCAACGGTATAGGATGAATCTGCGACTGGTGTTTTTCTGGACATGCGACTGGAGGATTTCTTTTTGCCGTTTTTGCTTTTGCCATTCCTTCGCTGTTGCGTCCTGTTCGAACCAGGCGCTTTGCTCGCCGGCAACTTTGCGGGCGCCTGGTCGGGTTGGGGCTTGCGCGGTTCGTTGGCGCCGGGACGGGGCCCGTCGGCGCGCGAGTCCTCGCGCTGGAAAAGGAAGAGCGGTTTCTGGGACACGCACAGAGGCTGCATCATCATCGCGGTCGTGGACATGTACACCGATCCGTTCAGAGGCACGCGCAACGACTCGTTGTGGGGAGTGCCGGGCACTCCGTGGTAGAAACGAGACGGCGACTGGCTGAGGGGCACGGACACCACACCCCCTGCGCCCACCACAACTTGAGACGGGTTCGGGGCCAGACCCACCGCTGAGGGACGCACGGCATTCGGTGGCGTGGTCCTGGCCTGGGCCGCCGCCGAACCGCCGCGACCCCTGTACATCAAAGACGGCGCCTTGNTGCTTTTAAGGGGGGAGGCGCCATTAGCGGTAGCGCGCACCGGTATTCTGGACTGGGTGGGCCTGGTGTTCCATGTCGGGTCGCGGCTGGGAAACGTCTGGTTTCGGGACAAAATCGGCCGATTCCCGGCCGGGGGCAATCGCTGTTGGTCGCTGTCCACGTGAATCTTGTCGAAATGGACGCCACTCGCACTCTGGCCGTTAAGATTGCCCCTGGGCGCCCGCGGAAAGTCGACGCCAGGACGTCCCAGCACAGGGGAGCTGTGGGACACCAGGTCGCTGTCAGAATTGCTGTTTCGGCTGAAAGCGTAATTCGCAGCTGTCGGAGCTGCCGCGGTCTGAGTTAACTGGACCACTGACGGCGACGCACCGTTGGTGAGGCCGTGGACCACGGCTCCGGACGCCACCGTTTCCAACAGCTTCGAGTCGTGCTCCTGGTCCAAGTTGAACTCTTGCAAGTGGTTGGTCCCGAAATTGTGCTTGTCCGGCGGCAGCGCTTTCGAGTTCCCATTCACAGCAGCTCGGATCATGCTTCGTTGACGTTTGGTGACATCGCTGGTTTTATAACTGACGACAGGCACCTGGCGAGGTTGCATGGCTGAACTGGTTTTGACCGGTCCTAGCCGGTTGCCTCCCGCTGCTCCGGCAGTGGGTGCAGCGGATGCGCCATGACGCGAAGCGTTGGCAAGGGTCGACGCTGAAGGCTTGACCGTATCGTTGCTGTTGTTTCGGCTGAAAAAGGGAGAAAACTTTTTTCGCAAAGTGCCAGACCAGGAAAATTTGTGTTCTGCGCAGTTTTTCAGAACACACGCTAAAAATACCAGCTGTTTTTTTCAAGGTTTGACGAAGTAGCACAAAATAACGTTCAAATCACCATGCTGCGATAAACCAGCGATAAATTGATACCGTCACGAAGAAACATCACAAATTACATACAGTTAAAATAAAAACAAAAAATTCACACCTACAACATGGCTCTCATCACAGAAACAAAGTATCTGCAACATACACGCAACCTTCTTTAATCCCAACAAACTTTGAAAAAATTGAGACCGAATTTGACGAAACTTTCGAAACCTCTGTGCTCCATCTCAGTGTCAAGGCCTCGCGAGTTCTGTGCTGTTGTGACGCTGGTCCCAGGCGGCTACAGCCGTACGTTGCCACTCACCCATTTTTCGTATTGCCGCTACTCGCACCACTGTTGGTGCCGCCGCCGTTGTTGACGCCATTCATCTGCGTCACTGACGTGGTTGACACGCGGGTGCTGACGCGCGCCATCTTGCGGGGTAGGATCGGGTTGCCGCACGAACTGCGCACGTACCTGGCGAACAAAAACAGGAGGAATGCCCTAACTTCATTACACTGCACAATGGGCGGGTGACAAGCGGCTCCGCCGGTGTCCTAAACATTTTCGGTAACCTGAGCCGCGAGCTGGCCGGACGACTATGAAGCTGATGTGCTTGCTGAAGCTTTGAAACTCGCGGACGAGTCTTTGTGCTTAAATGCAAGCCATTGCTCATGGTTTAAGTCTGAAGCAAGCTTTTGGACGCGTTTGTTCGAAACTCCGCCGGACTGCTTCCGAAAGAGCTTCTGTATCATACAGAAGCTGCTTTGCGCGATATCGTTGTCGACCTGATCGGTTTTACGGACGGGCTACTTTCCAACAAGTGCCGAAGATCACTCGCACACACGCAACGTTCTGCTATTAAACCACATGCGAGACACTGCTGAGGGTCAGTGTTCGTGACAGAGATAAACGTTCCTCACTCAAAAACGATATAATAGTTATTGCAAAACCAACGGCAGCTTATCCCAGGATGTACTCAGTGCCCGCTAAGTTTGTTGTTCACTGTCACGCACTGCTCACTTTCACGGTGCACTGTACAAGTACTCGGCGAGTCCGCAACTAACTGCACCGGAACAAAGCACAACGTCCTGACCGCGTGGAAACCGGGGCGTGCTTTCAGTTCCAACGCGAGGCCGAATGTTCAGACGCGATATTTTACGGAACTTCGACCGTGGCCGCGACCTGAGCATCCAGTAACGCAGGTTCTCGTGTGTGGTGAACTCCGAGCGCTGGATCCTGGACCAGGGGTTGCTCTGGATCATGTCGAGGGCCGCGACCGCCATCGCTCGCCCCACCTCCTCGAAGATTTGCGGCGTGTACTTCGGCGGGAAGCCTGCGAGTCAGAAATCGCGGGTTGCGGAAATTTTTTTTCAGACATTTCGAAGTCGTGTGTACTAAAAATCCAAGACCGATTGTATGTCATTCGAAATCAAATAAATGCTTGTTGACGTCAACATCGGGCAAATAAAATTGAAAAGTGGCCTGTACGAACGTCGGACACAGAAGACTGAACTGAGAAAACCTCTAACAACTGTGCAGTGGCCGTAGGCAATACAGAAGACCCCGCTTAATAAATCAACCTCCGTACCAAACGTTTTTAAATCTAATATGCGGCGGATTTTGTAACCGGCGCCGCACATTTTTTTAATTTTAAATTTGTTTATTTATTTAACGACAATATTGCTGCAGGCGGTATCCTGGCTGATGCAATTTTGTCGCGTCACGTCGAGCCGCAAAATCAGAGTTAAATAAACAGTAATGTACAGAATGCTTTGTTCAATCACTNCATGCTGCGCTCCTCAGAAAATGCTCAGCAGGCAATTCATTTGCAAAAAAAGTGCTTTTTACGTGAAACACGTGCTAACTTGCAGCAGTTCGANGACCAANAATGAGAAAATGAATGCTGCATTTATAAAGCGGCGTTTTTTCAATGCTAAAATTCCGTCGCAACTCGACTTGGATTCAATAAGCGGCGGATTTATTAAGCGGGTTCTACCGTATAAACAACTAGCAAGACAAATAAAATCGAAAAAAACTTGACATAAAGAAGCAACCGTTGTATCAGATTTCAACACATCTTTATCATGTACAGAGAATTCAACATCAAGACGGCAGGGCGCGCAGAAACAAGGCCTTGACCGCTAAATTTAAACCATANATTTGAAGATAAATGTGTTGTTGGATAAAGTGTGTTCTGACCTGCTGCAGGTGGTGGCGTCGCCCTTCCGTTGTCATGGNTACACGGCGGGATGCAGTTGACGGTGCGGCCGGTGTTGTAGTTGCACTCCAACGTGTAGCTGTGGACCAGTCCGGCAGTCTGTAAACATCGGTGGAAGGACGTTACGCAAAAGTGAGTTGAGATCAAATGACTGGTTGCAGTGGAACGACATTTTTTCGCGCATCGAAACAAAGATTAAAAGTTTGAAGTTGCTTAATAGCACGGATTTCGAACTGTTGGTGAAAAGCCTTCGTGTGACCAGTTCGTGTGATTCAAAGCCAACGTTTCAATGAAACCTGATATACAGACTTGGCAAAACGCGTTGAAAAATTGACACATACCTTGAACATGGCCACTCGGCCGCTGCCCTCCTTCGACATGCCGTCACGCTTGTCTTTCAAATACATGTTGCGCTCGGTGAAGTTACAGCCGTTGAAATCGAAATGAGCGGAATTCATCGATATTAACTTCGGGAACAGCAAGTTATTAACCTGCATCGAGTAACAGGGTGTTGATAAAGCGTCAAGACTAATCAAAGTTCAGACCGCTCAGAGCGACCACAGCAAGTTAATGGAAAACCAGTCCGTGGCCTGATAGTAGGTGTGTCCGCTTCGGTGTGGTAGGTCTGAAGTTCGTCTCTCGGCCGGGTCTTACCAAGACCTTGTAGTTGGTACTCTAGTTCTCTTACCAGGCGCAGAGAAGAGCTGCGGGGACTATCCAGAACACAAAAACGAGTCAAATGACACCAGACTTTGTAAACGCTCAGTCGTGGCGCTACAAGGCCTTTGTCGTTACAAAGCGCCATCAAAACACTATCAAAAAAAGCTAATGAAATGGCGGAAAGCCGCAACCTGTATTGCTAATCCCAAAAGCGGGAGAGGGTCCCTCAAACCGTACGGGAAACTGTATGCAAATCGTTGTATTCCCTGAGACGCTAAACAGTCCTCATAAACTACCCAACAAAATTTTAAAATTTAAATGAATTGTGTTTCTTCTACCCGCTTCACACCTTATATACCTTCGTGTGCCAATTTTTCATTCCATGTCTACGCAACAGAACGAAAAGTCGGAAGGGTTAAAGTCCTTACAACAAAGCAGTGATGACCAGCATAACAGTAAGTGGTCTATTTCACGAAACGGCGTGAAAAAACTTGAAGTGCGTATATAGTCGAAACTATTGCGACGGTTGTTGCTTCGATTTTTCTTGTATTTTATTTCTCATGCCTGGCTTCGTTACGCTGCATTTGTTCAAGGACACAGTCGGAAGATTGTCGCGGCTGCGCGATGCCCTTGTTTGATGTGGTTGTTTCTCGACGCGTACACGTTTGAAGTACAAGTACAATGCAGGCCAATGTCGCTATGCATAGACTACCCAGCTATGTAAAAACGGATCTCGATGAATTTGCAGCTTCATGGCCCAACATACGTCACAAGACGCGGTGTGACGTTGGTTTAAACATATGAGAGGATACCATGGCTGTTTCAAGGGTCAAAGCGACNTCACATGANTAAGCAACACACAAACGAGGAACTGTGTGAATCTTCGGTTCCATATTTATTGTGCGACTTTATATGTGGTGAGTTAATCCGTTGGCATCAAACAGCAAAAAATTGTACACAATATTGTGAGTCTTTCACTTTCGCAATCGTATCCAGCGCAAGGTCAGACACAAACCACGTACTTGATCTTCCTCCGCATCCAGATGATTCCCGTAGATGAAGCAACCGCGCTTCGACGCATGACCGTGAAGATCGACGTAAAACGCCATCCCGCTTTCGCGCGGTTTGATGTCGCGGTAATCCCCGTTGAAAGGAACGAACGCGGGTTCGTGGACCCCCTGGGGTGGCTTGATCAAACCTCGCTCGCTGTCGGTCTGAAAAAACAAATGTGCAGCGGTGTGTGAGGAAGCGGCTGCGGAATCGACCTGCATCAAAGCTGCGGTGGTATGGTGAAAACTCGATTTGCGGTGCTGCGTTAAGCGGGGAAGCACCGAGACCGGGAATGTATTTTTAGAGAGCCCGTCGTGCCAGAACGTTTACAGCAGTGTTTTTCAACCTTTTTGCTGCAGCGGAACCTTCCGCAAATGTTTGCGTTGCTCACGGAACCCTATGCAATGATCCAAGTGTCGATATTGCTACAACAGCATAGAACTGTGGTCGCGAACTTCGTCCCAGGCGAATTCGGTCTGTTTCGGCGGAACCCCTGGCAACCACTCGAGGAACCCCGGTTGAAAAACACTGGTTTACAACATGAAACGGTGAACCGGTCGTGTTGGCCCGTCTTGACTTTCTCGTGTTCGGAAGAGAAGCAAACAAACCTTTCAGAGACTCAGAAAAAGATGTGAAAGATTTGCGAAAGTGTGACAATAGACGTTTGTTGCAACAGCTCGGCGAAAGAAAAGCGTAAACACTCTTTTCCACAGTGCATAAAACCTTTTCAACAGTCAAGCATAGCAACATGCCAGACTTATTAATGGCAATCAGCGGAGTCTGACCCTGTTTTTTTTCGCTGAAACATTTCGATCATTTTTAGCTGAGATATTTTGGCCACTGAAATATTTCGGTCATTTGTCTCACAGTTGTATTAAAACTCGCTATAAAAGTGTTTTTTAGCCTATATTTTCAAACAGTCTGACCGAAATGACTTAATTTCTTTCGGTCATTTCAAAAACGTTTCGGTCTATAACAACCGAAAACAGCAGGGTTTGACCACGTCGCAACTTACTCGCGACAAAGCCCTTTTCTGGCTCTGCTCGTCTTCACAACTAGCAGGGGAGCTTTGCGTTTCGGAAGCACTTTTCTCGTCCTGGGTTCGGTTTTCCTTCAGGTTGTTCGCGTAACACGGACCTTTACCAGATTTGGCGTCACCAGTAACAGAAGCGCCATCTTCAGTCTGATAGAAATGATGGTAAAACAGGATGAGAGATCGCGCGCCGAACACTGACGAATGATACTCCGGGTCCGGATTGAGGTACACGCGGTTCAGATTGACGCCCCTCTGATCAGTTCTGTAGTGACCCCGATACACCCCATCTGGGTTCAGCATCGGAATCAGTTTAAACACGAATCTAGAAAAAACGTGAAAAAAATAATTAAGGCACCTTACAAAGCAAAATAAATCTTAATAGCATGTCGAGCAATTATTTTCCACCCAGGCGACGCAGGCAAATCAATCCGCAAATCCTGTTAATAGGAAACCGATTTAATGCAACTCTACAAATCCTCAGTTATGAAATCTTATTCAAATAGATGCTGGTTATTTTATATTCTATTTGAATAGGATTTCAGGACTGAGGATGCGTGGAGTTCACATCGATTTCCTATTTAAAAAACTTTACCGATTGATTCGGCAGAATCACCTTAGCGGAGACTAATTACTTGAAAGCAGATATGTGCAAGTCCAATTCATCGATAAGTCAAGAAAGCAGAACCCAGTCGGCTGATACCTCAAAAGCCTGCAGCAAAACCCGAGCTTTTAATTGCGAAGAGCATGTCGGTTTTATTGCAGCTACAAGTTTGCAAGCAGTGGTGTCTGAAACTATTCCGCAACGTAATATAACTTTTTTCAGCAGACGATTGTAGCCAAGATTTCCGTCACTTTTAAGGCAAATTCCACGTTTATCTACATCAAAAGATACGAACAGACTTTACTTAACACTTGCAACGAATAATAACGCATTAATGTGTTTATGAAAAATACCAAGAAAATCGGTCGAATCGATAAGTGACGGCTGCTGACAAACAACAGAAAGAGTGTAACAAAAAGTGAGCAAGCGACAGACCTTTTCCTGAGTTCTTGAGATCTTGGGTCATTTTCACGAAGAATGAACTTTAAAAAACCGTTGAAAACAAGCTGGCCGGGGTTTCCCCAGGATGAACGCGGCTGCTCACGAAGTAAACACGTTTGTTGCAAAACCTACAATAACATGAGCATTGAGAAAGTTTCACATGTAGTCGGTTGCTGGGGGGCTTGTGAAAATACCGTATTTATTCGAGTTATAAGTCGCATTTTTTTGTACTAAAAATTCACCCAAAAAGTCAGGTGCGACTTATACACGAGGTGCGACATGCGCATGTACGCTGCTACTGTACGCGTGTTATCTAGACCAGCGCTCTTCAACAGGGGTTCCGCAAAACATGTAGTGGGGTTCCGTGAGGGTTCCTCATCATTTAGGGTAAATAACTTCTTGCTTCAGTGTGTTGATGCATCATTATGTAATTTTTAGATCAGCGTGTCGCATTCAGACTCCAAGTACGCCAGTTAGTTGTACAGGAGGTTGAGTGCAGATAGCAGAACAAGAAATACTGAGAGTTGTTGCGTCACTTGTTGTTCACTGTTGTGCAATTTTAAGAACGTTATTGATGTATCATAGTTATACAATGTTGCCGATGTACAATTTACAGTGTTGTACATCGGAGTAGCAGGGAGCAGACAACGGACTACGGCTGCTGTTCAGCCTTTGTGGGAATAAAATAAAAACAGTGTGAAACCCAACTTTTTACTATTTAGTCAAGCCAAATGAAAAAAAATAGCATATTTGCTTATGAGAAGCGAAATAATAACAACAGCGAAGGTGTGGATGGTAATCAGCAATGTCGTTCAAATGTAAACGAGGCACCTAATCCGAAGGGGACCAAATGTAAGTCAATTGCCAAAGTTAGAAAATGGAATGACGCATATGTGAGATACGGGTTCTTTCTTCCGGATGACCAAATTCTGAATTTAGAAGCGACATTCCAAAAATGCAAAGAACAAGCGAGTCATTAAATTTCTTGCCTTTTAACTTCTGTAATAACTGTTTATCTGTTGAAGTGTCCAATAACGAAAAAATATGATTTTCTTACAAGTAATTCGTGTTTTAAAATTTTTGTTAATGGGTGTTCCATGACAAACGCGAAAGTATATCAGGGGTTCCACGATGACAAAAATGTTGAAGGCCACTGATCTAGACGGCGCTTTGCACCTTCATGCGTGTGCAGCATGCACATGAAAACGCAAAGGCAAACTACGAAGCACGTTGTTAATCACAGACAGATGGCATTTCAGTTGCAAACCTTTGGTTAGCGTTATGGCTTCTAAAAGAAAGCATTCCTGTTGTGATGCTGCTTAATAAAAATTTTGTACCGTTTGATCAGGTCTAATATGGAGTTGCAATTTATACACGCATGCGACTTATACTCGAATAAATATGGTAAATGGAGAACAATAATTTGACATGAGAAAATACGTAATTTGAAGTGAGCGTTCAATTTTACAGTTACTGCAAATCATCACATGGCTATTACCTAAAAAAAAACTCTTCAAGACTTGTACGAGCACATCCACAACTGGAAGCATTTGCAACTAACCGCACTTTAATAGCTTTTCTTGGATGAAGACATATGATAAAAATTACAACGGAAACATTGCGAGGAAGTAACGAATCATCACATCACAATTACACTTGTCTAGCATGTATTCGTATCATATGCAACCAGGGCTCCCATTCAAGTAATTTCTAACAAACCCAGATTATACATGAAACAAAAACATTTGCTTACAAAAAAAAAAAAAGTTAATTTACAAGAAGAAATATGAATGCAAATGCATGAGGTGAAACGGTGATTAAAGTACTGATTTACTTATAGCTCCTCTTTGAAACTTTCGTCTGCAGCGTTAACAATAACTTTTGGATCACTTTTCCGTTGCTCAAGACGTTTTCTATAACGCTGGTGACATACCCCATTAATGACATCTCTCACTAATTCAGGCTTAGGTGTCCACGCCGTTTTGCTGGCTTCTTGGCAATGCTTGTTTTGCCAACCTTTCCTAAGCAGTCTTTTGCGAGTTCGTTTTTGTTTCACATGATTGACAGGTGGAAAATATCCTTTCCACTGATGTAGAAGAGTGTAGCAAAACCATACATCTGGTCATTACATCAGAAAACTCTGAGTCAGCGAAGCCGTCGTTGATATTGCGCAGATAATACCAGAAATCAGGGATCCATAAAATTATTGGACAAGGACACATTTTTTAACTACCACTACCGAAATAGCCTCCAGCTGATCTTCATGCACAAGATTGGGAAAACATAGGGCCATATTTGCTATTGAACTTGGATTTTTTGTGAGATCTTGACCTTCAACAGAATCTAAAATCCTTAAGCGGGCAACAACTCCTTCCAATGGAAATTGCTTTTTAATTTGCATGCATAGGACAACCCAAAAATTTGCACAGTCGGTCTTAAAACTTGTTTCATCAATTTCTTCAACTGGCGTCTGCGATAATGACCTTATATATCGTCCACCCCAATCCAAATCTTCCAATTGTTTATGTTCACCGTTTGCTATTTGTTGATATTATCTCTGTTTTACGCGCAATTGCTCGGTCTAAATCGCGTGCAACTGCATGGCTGAACGGACTGTACCGAGTCGCAAGCAACCTACAGTATTAAATGATATTGATACCGGTGTGAAGGTGTGGAACCGACTGAAAACGTTTTGTTTCACCGATATGAGTATTTTTTCACCTGATGATCGCACGCGAACAAAGTAATGACTGGAAGATATGCTTATTATCTTATTAGATTTACATTCGACAGTGGTCAAATTTATATCTTCAGAAAAAAACAGATTTACCGGGATTTTTTATAATTAAACCTAGACATCCAGGTCGACTTACAAAAAAACATATCTGGGTGGAAAAAAACAGCAATGGGAGCCCTGCATGCAACAAAAAAACTAAATTCACGGCCACTGTCTACCTACCGGTGTGCACGTGGTACAAACTTGTCAGGAAACAGCCTGTCTAATCGAGGTTCCCTCTGCCATGCCATGTTTTCACAAGAAGTGATAGTTATGAGGTCAATCCGCCTCCGGTCGATGGAGTGACACAGAAGTTCACGATGATAGTAAATGTCATTTATGTTCGCTTCACCTGGTTGCAGGTGAGCGCAGTCTTTGAACTTTTCATCCCATACCTAAACAAAAAAAACATTAAAAGTACAATAATGGCATTGAAAATAGCAATGCAAATGAATGCGAAGTAATTCATTCTGCTGTGACATGCCTTTCTACATGTGTGGCTAAAAAGGCTCACAACTCTGGTTGTTTACATTTCTGCATCAACAGCAGCGGCTGACAACACTCAACACAGCACAGAATTTCCGTTTAGAGTGCCTGATGAATGATGTACAAACATCAGCTTGAAACAAGACATGCCAACTCAATCATGGTTATCATACCAAAAGTAAATGGCAACCTGCAAATCAAAGGTAGTAGTACATTGGTACTCAAACCGTACTCAAACAGAAAATTAGGTTTGAAAATTAAGCACTTAGTGTTCAACAAGACCATAGAGGATTGTTTTTTTAATTTAAGCCAATGTTTCTCAATTTATTAATCTATGACTTATGATACCTACAGTTCATGTACGTCAGTTATTAAACAAAAGATATATAGTTGTAGATAATAATAACTTTTTGGTTTTAAATAACATTGCTTACCAACCCCACTAACAATTAGTAAGACATCACTTTGACTCCATGGACCATAGTGCTAACTTTGCACCTAGACCTGTGTCATGTGCCAAGCTACATAGTATGCACAAAAACACTGTATTTTTCAGTCTATAAGATGCAATATCAATGATTGGATGCTAGCTGTTCCCTTTCCATATAAGGACAGGCGCATTAAATGAAGCAAAACTCAGGTATGTCAAACTGTATTCAACTCTCTCACAATAACTCACAACATTGCTCAGTTGTAACACATAAAATACAAAACAATATAGTCACTTTTTCAATTTATAGGATTACATATGAGGAAGTTTAATCTGTCACACATGCCTAATCTGCTAGACACAAATAGAACAAACTAAATTCTGTACGTGTGCTTGATTTGGTGTGCGCCAATGTAGTCAAGAGCCTCACTGAGTAATACATACAGTTCTGTGCACAGGAACCTCGCAAAGTAATACAATCCTCTGTGCTTCAACATTTAAGGTATGTGCTATCGGGTACATGACTTTTTGGTCTGGCCACTTCAGTCTGGTCTTTTCGGTCTGAGCCATTTCTGAGTCTGAGCTGTTTCGGTCTGAGCTGTTTCGGTCTGAGCTGTTTCGGTCTGAGCTGTTTCGGTCTGAGCTGTTTCGGTCTGAGCTGTTTCAGTCTGAGCTGTTTCAGTCTGAGCTGTTTCAGTCTGAGCTGTTTCAGTCTGAGCCATTTCAATCTGGGCCGTTTCGGTCACGGGACATATTAGTCTGGTCGTTTCAGTCTGGGGATATTTCGGTCACGACATTTCTGTACATAAACAACTGATTACCTTTGTTTATTGAAATGATTATATAGGCAGGTGAAATGTCACGCTAACTGGTGTTATCCCAATTCCCTATTGAGGAGTCATGATTGTGATTAAATCTGAATTGTAATTATGAGTTTGAAGTATTTGTATTAAATTGCAAAATGCCAAATGATTCAATTTGCTTGCTGATGACAATGAAAATCATATGTTGATGCTGATCAACTTTTGGATCTTGGATCATGTTTGTAGTTTTTTGAAATAAAACCTTCCATTCATTTAAG
>JGI24158J21664_10007110_pt1 | contig 14831 bp, 7 predicted proteins | sample Ectturendosymbi3_FD_21664 | JGI IMG/M metagenome (IMG submission 21664) | reverse complement strand
GCTGCGAGACAGTGACTGCTGATAGCGGTAAGCTTCGTAGTTTTGTACTGCGTGAAAAGAAGCATGAATGAAAAAGAAGCATTGCTGCGCCAACGAAGCACAATTTTTACGACTGTTGCCGTAACACGGAGCATTTTCGTCATAGTGTAGAAAGGGCAAAGCGTTTTGTGAACGTCCATTTGCATTGCATCGTCAGCAACATGAACAGGATAAGGAAAATGTCGAGGTTGCCCCCCCTGGAAAAATTTCTGCGGACGCCCATGACTGTGGGGGAGCTGAAACAATGCTGGAGGGGCCGTAGAGTCCTTGCGATGCCGCAAGTACTTTCTTCGACAGTACGTTTGCTTCCGAAAGACCTTGCGTTCGAACAAGGGAGCGCCAAACGTCTTTCTTGCCCCAGGCGCCATCTCACCCCGCTACACCTCTGGGGTAGCNCTAAAGTTTTCAATGTAGCACTACTTAGAATATGTTTGCCCACCACTGCTTTAGTTTCATTTTGGTCACATGCACTTTATCAAGAAAACAGATGCAAGCTATCTGTAAGTCATGGCAGTATCAATGTCAGTTATGACGGTGTCGTTTGTGCCCTCAGCATTCGCAATATAAAAGGCATCTTCCTACTTGATTTCAAATTTACTGAATGGTTTCAAATTTATTGTAGGATAGGGCTGCAATTAACATCTGATGAAAGTTGAAACACTTTCAACCTGTGTACAGGTCGGACTCTGATTAGGCCTACTTGAAGAAACTGTTTTTTACTCTCCGGCAAGGTATGTGAAATCATTGATTAAAATGTTAAGGCTCCACATATTTGTGATTGAACTGTCGTAGACACAGTACATATTTAATCATCACAAATACAATATCTAGAAGTAATGCTATTGCTGTCAAACAGTGTGTCCTCTTTGCGTAATAAAAAGACTTTGAAACTGGATTCCTTCTTAGCGAACGTTTGAGCTTCAAGGCATATAAAACGTATTTCACCGCCATAGATTTAAAACTATACAAAAATAAAAATACGATATTCATTGAAGGCTACGGCTGATGCTGCAGACAAGGTAAGTTACACAGTATATGCACCACGCCAGAGATATCAGAGAGCAATTTTTGCGATGGTCTTGAAATGAAGTTTGCATCACCATTAGGTGGGATACAGCAACCTGGTGTGCCAGAAACAGCTGTGAAAAGCATTACTACTTTTTTATTTGTGGTTAGTGACTACAAGCGCTTAGATACAAGTTTGTATTTCATCATTACCAACTTCCACACGGAACTTGAACCTTAAGCAAAGGTAAACCCATGACATCAATTATCCAGCATTTACATTATGCACAGCGTTTCATTAATCATGGACAGCTGGTGAACCATACTGCTTTGACAAGGTTCCACTAACAGCTGAATTAGGATAGGTTCCTTTAAGCAGTTTCCTTGATATGCACTGAAGTATCTGTTTGGCTTACACATCAATAACTTGAATAACTTGAAAATGTTGGGTTCAACTTCAGGAATGAGGAGGCAATAACCTCATTGCCCCCTGGCTACGTGCCTGGTCGCAGCCTGCTTCATTTATTGCTACCGGTAACAAGGTAACAAGAGTAAAGCTGCGATTGCCAACCAGCTCCATGATCATGCTGACCATGTGCTTGTAGCAACCGCAGTATTATGCAGGTAAGGTCGCGATGCCATACAGTATTGTAGCCGTAGGCTGCTGTGAGGTCGACAAAGCTTAGGTTTCTTAGCCGAGGTAACCTGATCTACCTTCCTTGTCGAAAAACCGTCTGTCCCTGCGGTAGCAATGGATCGATGATTGGTGCGACACGAGCGTAGATGAACCGCGCGAGGATGTTGAAGGGGACACACAGTAGAGATATAGGGCGATAACTCTTTGGTTAGTAAAAGGCTAAAACAAATTAATCAAATCAAATCAAAATAAAACAGTATTGAATTGACTACCTGAAAAATATTTTTAGTCCCAGCTCCTGCATGCCGTTCTTGGTAAGGTCCTTCCATGATTGCTTCACTGTTTCTATTTGCTCTTGGGAAAATCCCATTTTTTGCTTCACATATATGATACTGTTGGTCCGAACACAAGCTTCAGTTAGTTACGCACTGTCTACACTGGGTCTGGAGAAAACAGCTCAGATTATTGCATTGCATTGTTTGAAACTGACCATTTTTTCGGAAAAATGCAGCAGACAAGATGAATAAGGCATCGTTTTACCTATTATACGAAATCTTTGACTGAATGCCTGTGCTGCAATAAACGCTGAGAAAAATCGATAAAAAAGTCATTTTGCACATTTTTTTCCTTCAAAGAGAAAACCTGAAGCCTGAAGGTGTTGAACATTTTGGTCCTCTATCATGTAAACATTTGCTAGGGAAAAAAATGTTATTCGAAGATCCATGTTATTGGAATTGGTGGTTTGCAATCACTGTTTGAGCATGTTTTTAAAATGATCTCATGCATCCAATACAATGCTTGGGTATTCAACGTAAAAGACTTAATTAAAATAACGCAGCGTTGCAATGACATCAAAACAGTGGTCTAAGTTATCTGGTATTGCGCTATTTCCCTTGCATCTTACACGACACCCGTGTCGAGAGGCAGAATGCACAGCTGTAAGCAATGAGCAATGTCGAAATCATCGAACGCGTTTGTCACGTACACATAGTTCTTACTGCTTAGACTTAGACTGCTGCAAACAGCTGAAAGTATGAAGTTAAGCCGACATTTCTCCGATGATAAAAATAGAACTCAAATGATCAGCCAATCGCTTTCAACGATTCTTGTTCAGTTGGTGCAAACTTAAATATTGATTCAGCTTTTCGTATTTGACTTGGGCAGAGTCTACCGGCAAGTCTGTTCTTAATTTTATCATCGATCCAACATAAAGCAAATTGCGATCAGGGTATCATCATGTAGGATCGGCCGTGCTTGACCCATGTCTTGTTCTTGTGGCAACATCAAACTACTTACTGGGATCTGTTCAGTGATGGGAATTGACCGGTTCGCAAGAACCTGTTCTTGGAATTTCTTTAATCCCGAGAACCGGTTGTTGGCTTAAGTCAGGGCTTCTCAATTTTTCACCATGAACACCCTTTACTTATAACCTATTTTGGCAAACCTCTGACAGAGCTGTTACTAACTTTTAATAGTGAAAAATAAGACTAAAATCAGGTTCAACCAAAATCTAAAATCAATAATTTCCCTTGCTAGACTGTACCAGTTGGCGACGCATAAAACACCATTGTTAACAAGCCGTGTTGAAATAAAAACTAAGAGTAAAGAACCTGTAACGGTAGCTTTTCCAATTTTTTTGCAAATCTTTCAAAAGTTAAAAGCAAGAATCATTGTTCATCCTAAAAAAGCAGCCATTTCCTGATTGCATTTGCGCAAATCTACAATTTGGTAGTTTTGTGCCTACCACATATCGTAGCCAAAGCACACAAAATATTTTGACTTGAGAATCATTTTCACGTTTTGGCTTAAGTTCACAACTATGAAGTCGCAACAATCCTGATCTCACCAGGTACTCTGCAGTAAAATTTAAGCGAACCTGTTCCAGATCCACTGAAATCAAAATAAGATGCGAACTCCTGCGCGGGAAAATCTTCAGCCTCAAAACCTTTCGCGTAAGAGCCGTTTTTTGAAACGAAAAAAGAAATCTGAACAGTTGCACACGAATTCGTTCATTAGGCTGCTTCTAACATCCCAGTACTACGAAACGAAGCGTGACAAAATAAATCGAATCACCAAGTCAAGAGCTTGGGCAAACAGAACTTCCTGCGCTTTATTTGTTTTTTGCGTTGTGAACCAGTACTACTGTTGCATCGCTGATTCGTCCTCGGAGATGATTGATCATCTCCTCCCAACGACAAAATCAATCTCACAATACCAGATGCTAACTTGGTGAAACCCTAAGTGTTGTTTAATTGATTGCTTCCCTGTTAAAAGTATCAAATAAACTGTGCCATTTAGTAGCAGCACTTTTGAGCAGCAGGTTTCGGAATTTTCACTAAAATCCTTACTCTGTAAAAATTTCTGTCTGGTCTAAATCCTTTATAGCTCACAGCATTTGCCTCCATTTTTCTTTGTCATTTTCATTGCTAAAAATATGTTCGTTCGAAAAATGCTGTTCTTTTTGCTACTCATGTTGTTATTTCGCAGCGTTTGCCACCAGGTTTCAAATCAAGCAGGTAAATTAGTTCTTCTGGCGATTTTTATTCGGCTAATAATAAAAATCGCCAGAAGAACCAATTTATCTGTTTGGTATGTTCGTTCGTCTGTATGTAATTCCTCAATTAACAAAATGGTTTCTTTAATGAAATATACTCACAAAGCATACTGTTCGGAGCACGTTTTTGATTTTTGGAGACATTTCTAAAAAAAGTAACAGCGAGTGTCAACCAATAAATTTCTAACTTACAAACCAAATGACATAGGAATGAAGAGAGAACCACGCTTGTCAGCCCTGTTGGAGCCCGTGCTGGTGCTGTCGTGACTTTGATATCACTGACATACGTCATCATCACTTGACGTCACAGAACAAAGAAGACTCGTTCGTGGAACCCAGGGATAACACGTGCAATGTCAATAAAATTGTTTATATTTAAGACCTTGATATTGGTTCCCGGAAAGTAGAAAAGATGAAAAGCTCTGCTGTTTTAAATTGCACGTGACAAAGTCATTCTCCAATGAAAAAAGTTGTTAAAATCACTGGGAAGTTAGTGCATTTCTGTGTTTGGTCACGTTTACGCTGAAAATGCCAAGGTAGTATCCAGGGCCAGATTTAGCTGATGCGAGGCTCTAGGCTAATCCATATGTGAGGACCCTCTCTCCCACTCTTACGAGGAAAAATGGAAAAGCGTTAATCAATTTGCGTAAAGCCGAAAATGACGATATCGAAGCTCTAAATGTATGGTCAATGAAAAATCTCTAAATCATTAGTTAGAGTGCCCCACGATCACTGCGCTTGTTGCTGCCTTCGACCGAAAAGCGGTCAATGACAAAGATTAGTTGAAATCGTGTTTGGCTGCCGGAAACAGGATTATTGATTTTTGCAGGCAAACCAACCGAAAATGTCACGATTAAATATTTGACAAAACACATGGTCTACGTTTTTTATAAGTTTCGCATCTGTTTTTTCATCTGTGCTCAAAAAAAAACAAACACACTGCACATGTGTGTGCCGGCAATGGCATAAAGACGTTAAAGCACAACGTAAGGACCACGTTACGACTCGCTTACCACGCCACCGCTGTAAAAATCTCACACATACGAGCAAAACACACCAAGTAAAACGCATCCAAATGTTTGCAACTGGTAGGTTCACGATGATTGGCGTATTTGTCACTTTTTCAGACTGCTAAGAATCGAACGCAACGAAACCGTCGCACGAAAGGATGTGAGGTTTAAACCAGAACCGTCGGCAGAAAGTTTTCAATAGAGAGCTTTACATTTGCGCAGTGGCACTTGACATTCTGAAAATTTGATAAAATCTCCACTGATCTAAAGTGTTTCATATTTAAATTTGGCGGAGGTGAGCCCGCCAATCCTCCCCCGTGTCGACTGGACTGGTTTAAACTTACCCAATGCTGTCATTATTGAAATACTTTTAAAAAGCTACAATCATCGAATCTAGCAAGGTTGAACTGCGCTCAGTCAACAATTAAAAAGGTTTTGTCCTGGTCTTCTTCATAACAAAATCATCTAGGAGTCATTAAAATGTGTTTGCCTATGTTTGTCACTTTTAATGCAGCGAATGCTTGGTGTGGGCAACCTCTCCAGAAAGCTGAAAATTGCGACCTTTGATTCATTTTTAATTCTTCTGAATTTGAAAACGACCTTTCTACTGAGCAGTTCGTAATCATCAAGTTTCGGGTCGGCGTGGTTGGATAAACTAAAAACAAGAGGCATCAGACCCAAACGCGCTTTTGTCATTTTCTTGCTGCTACCCATTTCTTTGTCTCTACAGGGTGGAGTTCTGTAGTTGCCAGTTGGCAAGGTGACTTTTGCTCGCTATTTAAACTCATTAAAATCTTCCCTGATTTGCTTAGCATAGAAGCAGTACAAATTTCTGCAAGTACCCAATAGCAATCTGATTTCTGAATGACTTTGTTAAAGAAAATTAAAATGGAAAATTAACATCTAAAAATATCAAACGAGCTTTACGTAAACGCTAACAAAAATACGGTATTGCTCAGAAGAGACAAATATGTTTTTATTGTAGTCTAATGCTGCTAGCCCTACACATACTGTAGCTCTTATCTGCAGTACAACCTTTAAACTTTGATCAGGTGCATTTTAAATACGAACAGCCAGAAGTTCTTTCGCGTGATTCACACGTAACAATCAAAACGATTCAGAAAAAAACAGGAAGCAGCCAACGTGTTGTGAGTATATCGACACAAATAGTCGGCATGCGGCTTGACCAACGGCTATATTGAGATTCATGGAAACTCGTTGGAAGACCCTGGCATGATCAAACGGAATCTGATTAGGTGAATATAACTAAATTTCATGAACAATTAAGACATAACATTTTGACGAATATTTATCGAACTCATCATATAGCGACAATTGACTTTATACTTACCACAATTTTCTGGAGGCCCCCTTGGATCTTGAGGCCCTAGGCTTAAGCCTGCATAGCCTATTGGTAAATCCGGCCCTGGTTGTATCCGTTGACTGCATATAAACCAAGACGTGGTTACCTCGTCTATTTATATTTGAAACATTCTTCTTTCTACCGCAGTGGTTTAAGCCAAAACGCTGACCAAGCTGTTCATATGGAATTGCTATGAAAGATACGGTTTTGCGCTTTGTCAGTAGCAAGCAACTGTTTTGTTATTTGTGCTTTTGATGGTAATGACATCATTTCATTGCCATTTCGCAAACGCATTTTGAACACGACAACGACTGAAAGGATCAATTTGACCGTTTTGCATATTTAAAGCATCAGAAATTCCTTTATACGTTTGGAATCGCAGTGGAACTTGGTGAATTTTCCTAAATATTGGTTCTGCCTATTCTACAAAAGCACAAGTCTAAATGTCCACCCAATTAACCTCCAGAGAGCAGATTACCGCGAAAAGTGATGGCTTCCAACGCTGTAGGAAAACGTTCGAAATGTACTCTTGCTGACAACAGAGATGCGCGCAAATGGACAAAAGAGACAAAGGTGACTTGGCCAAATTGCCTGGACATTAATTTTTTGATCTTAAAGTTTTTCGGCATTCAGCTGTGAAACATGTTGTGCTTTGGCAAAACAAAGTAACGGAAGTAATGAGACCTAAGAAAGCCGTAAAAAGTAGAAAAAAATAGTGAACAAATTTTGAGGCAAGCAAGCATAACTATATCGAAGCCCACTTGTTCTTTTTGAGTTTGTTTCTGAAGTAACTGTAGCCTGTAGCTCATAGACAGGTCAAGACAATGTCTGTTCAACGACCAAAAACTTAAGAATAAGCAACCGTTAGGTGTAGTGACTTCACTCGAAATAGAGGGTTCAAGAGAAAACGACGCATAAGACCAACACGATGCTTCAGACGAGGAGCTATCTGCTTCGGAAAAGGACTCGAGCAGTGAAGATGAGACGGAAAACCCAACAGATCACTTTGCCATAAATGGTGCTACTGCTCCCTCAACATTTAAGAGAAACCAACTAGCGGTTGGTTCCAATCCAAGCACAACTCAAATACCACGGCTAGAAATCGCTTTCAAGAAATCCTAAGATTCTTGGGTGTGACGTTCGTGGCAACCGGTCAACAATTTTGCAAACTGACAAGTTTGTTTTAGTTTTAGAATATGTTTATAGACAAACTGCATATCTTGCTACAAACCTGGAGCAATTATTGCCGCAGATGAACTACTCTCTCCAACAAAAACGCGTTGCAGGCTCACATAGTGTATGCGCAATAAACCGGATTAATGTGATATCACGTTCTAGCTGGCTGTAAAAATTAAAAGAGAAGGTGTTTTAAATGCCATCCCTTACATGAGCAAAGATAAAACACGTGCGCCTCCACAAAATCTCTTTGATTAGATTGTTGCATCTCGTGAAACCTGACTGTGAGATGGGAAAAAACAGGACTTTTTCACAAAATCACGTTACGGAATGCACATGTATTGTAGTTTTTCCTTGATTGTCTTCTTGCACAGAGTATCTTCTGGGAGAAGCCCAACATGTACAGCTACGGGTAATAAGTTCATTTATGGGCCAAAACACCCTGTGGAATCTAACAAAAGATCATTGCAACATGCAAGACTTTTATGACACTACAACCTTACCAGGGGCGTAGCCAGCCCAAAATTTTAGGGGGACAAATCGTTTGACTTTAAGCGAGCAACAGTAGTTTGTTTGGGACACCGCATCTCAACGCACAAAATAACAAGATATGCTATAAATTTCGAGGGGCATGGCCCCCTTCGCCCCCCCCTGACTGCGTCTAGGAACCTTACACGCCTGTTTTTCGTATATATTCCAGCGGTATGCCTTTCATCAATTAGATGATTTTCGAAACCGCCATGGCCGGTTTTTGTACCCATCAGGTGCTAATCTGATTATTGATATTACATGTATTTGCGCAGGGGTAAATTTAAAAGTTCAAGTTTACGCCTTGTGGGAAAGTTTTGTCCAAACCCCATCTTCAGAAAAAGTTTATCTTGTTGTGGAGGGAATCGGGAGAGTTGCTATTTTATCCTGGTGCAAACAGCTTAGTATGGTTGGTACGTACAATAATCTAACTAGGTAGGTTGGCAAATCCTGAGAAGACTTGTAAAGCGTTAAAACTTTGAGTAGAGTGTTGCATACCACAGCTTTTGAACCACCACCTTCTATTTGGCATTATTGTCAAAAGGGGTAAAATGGGACATTTCCCCTGGCTCGCCGCTCCAGAAATTATTCCAAAGGTGCCAAAGTGCAAAAAAAAGGAAGGGCATTACTGGATACAATCTTGGTGGTCGCTGAAACACAGCCGTCCGAACAAATAAAGTGTTATCAATCCAGTTCTGGCCAGAGTTTGACGTAATTTCGCCCATATCTTAACATTTTCACATCAGTTCACACAATCTCATGAAAATCTTGCATGTTCTTATGATAGAAGCTTACATGCTTTTCATATTTATGATACTTATCAGATGCCAAACTAATTTCTGTATTTTTTCTATTGAACCCAATGCTTTGGCATTTTTCAGTGACACTCAACAGCAATACAAATACTATCTTCTTATTGGGCCTCAGCGACACGAAAAAGTGTTAAACACCATCATGATTAGTAAACGTAGGCTTACCATACGTCTCGTTTTAGCCGGGACAGACCCGGTTTAAAGGCTTTTTCCCGGCGTCCCGGTCAGTCACCCAAAAAGTCCCCGTTGGACATCCAGTCAGCCAGAACAGCCCTACATGAATATCGGCATGCTGTGATTGGTCTTTTTATTCCAACATGCCGAAGAGTGATGCGTGATCTTGCTTTTTTCTTGTTTTGTTGTGTTAGACGCAAAGGTCAACATTGCGTCAGAAATGCGTTATTTCAGTTTTTCTTGGTGTCTCAACTCTAGGAATCCAAAATTACTACATACTCCAAGCAAGACATGAACCACATTTGTCTGATAAGGCTGGTTGTTCTAAAGAGTCCCGGTTTTCAGTCACAAAAATATGGTATGCCTAAGTAAACGTAATGTTAGTAGATGACATTATCTATTCTACGACATCAAATTTACGCAGAAAGGAAAAATGGATTTAATTTTAACGTTCCAGATTAACTAGAGGAGAAACCGAAACAAAAATTACACTCTAGCGCTCCAAACGGTAAAGTCGAAGCTTCTGTTCTTTGAAGTATTTTTCATCAGCGGGCGAACAACTGCTGCGTCAGGTAAATGTTGAGTGTGTTGTGAACGTCGCGGTGCTGGAACAGTGACATTTTGACAGAATTCACTCATAAAAATTAACTGTTCTTTAAAATATCCATTTCCTGAGCACTTATCTTTACTAGTAATAATGTTCTAGTAATATTGAAACCAACTGTTGGTTTCGCTTTAAAAGAAAAACATGGTAAATTTGGTTAAGTAGCGAGCAAAAGTCCTATACATAGGCTTTTTTTTAATTTCGTCTTTCTAACTTGCTTACTGAACTGGAAAACAATCAAAGAAGTCGTTTATTTCTTTACGCGACGCCTTAAAATCGGCAACAACTTCACCGCGATGAGGCAATTTAAGATCAAATGGGTCCTTTTACGGTTCATTGCACAAATTAACATGTATTTATTAATTTTCGGTTTTGCCATATCTCCCTAAACCTTAACGCCATCGCCAACCCTAATATAGTTGTAGCTCTGTTAATTCTCACCCCTAGCACTACACCTGAACCCTAAGGCTAAGCATTCTCCCCACGCCAACATTCACCCAAATCTAACATTAACCATAACCTAACAACCTAGCCCTAAACTGACAGTAACCCTCACTTAAACCCTGATCCTAATGCTATCTCTAAGCCAGGGGTCGGGAACCTATGGCTCGCGAGCCAGATGTGGTTCTTTTGATGACGGCACCTGGCTCGCTTGATATTTTCTTAACACGATTGTTACGAATGAATCTTTTTCTGTAATTTTCCATCTACCACACTACAACGTCATCAGCAACACCAGAAGTCGCATTAACAGTAAGAAGCATGTTATTAAAGTGAAAATTCACACATTTACCATTGTATAGAATTGTTGATTTTGCTTAAAAATGCACACGTTAGTAAATTAGTTGCATTAAGTGTTGAAAAATGTCGTATGGCTCTCACGGAAGCACAATTAAAAATATGTAGGTATCATGGCTCCCTTAGCCAAAAAGGTTCCCGACCCCTGCTCTAACCCGACAGTAATCCTAATTTTAAACCCTAATGCTAAATGCTTAATCTTCTCCAACTCCAAAGCTAACCTAGACGTAATTCAAACCAATGCTATTTTTGCAGAACCCTGGAGATACGGCCTGAACATATAAATGTGAAAAAAATGCTCTTTTGAAAGATTGACTGGTTTCCTTTTCAACGTCGACTTCATACTAAAGAGCTTTCTACTTACATTCCTTGATGTTGTCATCTTGACCACTAAGGAAGGTTTCTTGCATCGTGCTTTATTTTTCTTATTAGTGAGACATAAAGCTGTGCTTTTGCTGCAATAAATAAGCCAGTGGACGTCATAACGCAAATATAGCACGACCAAACAGCCTCGCAAAATATTGCCACTGTTCAGAATTTTTTTGTCTTGATCACTTCACGATTGAAAATCAAAATGCTGACAGAATAAAAAGTACGGCCATTTGAAAACAGAGTAACTGCAGTGAGTTCCTCATTCGAAGCGAACCTTATAAGAAGAGCGCTTTTGCTACAAGTGTTTGTGATGTTGTGCAAACCTGCACGTACGCTCGCCGGAAAGTATTACGTCACAGCACATTCGTCAATCGCGATATGTTCAAAGGCGTCGGAAGGATTTTTTCCAGGCGGTGGCCAATAGCATATTTTTCCTGGGGGTGGCAAAAAGTATTTTTTCCAGGGGGGAAGCAGTGGTGAAGTTTCTTTTCACCAACTACGAAGCTAAGTGAATAACGTTTTCATACCAAAACGTTAGTAGTCAAATATTAAATCTCAAAATCCAGGGGGTCAAGGCCCCTCCTTCCTACGCCTATGAATATGTTCATGTCACTAAACATGCGCTGGTTTTCGCACCAGCTCAGGTTGTCGGAAACAACATCTCGAAGACAAAACTGCACAGATTTGCTTACATACTTGCATTACTTTCAGGAAAAAATTGTCACAAACTCCATAATTTATTATATATTGTGACCGTGTGTAGCAACACCACCGAAACAACCACACTTCTTATTTCTCACATTTATTTTTTCCCCTCAATAAACCCACACCACCTGTGGTTTATTTAAAGTTGAAATAGACCGTAATCCTCCTCCCACACCCACCTACAGTAGGCTTACTGTATTCTCGAGCATACGCCAGCAACCATAAAATCAATCTCAACTTTTCTATGGCGTAGATAAACGCTACTTTTGCTACGTCTCTTCCTATTTAGTCTGTCTGCTGCTCCAATGCAAATCGCGATGATTGTTTTTTGCGCCATAGACGAGTTCCTCAAATCTTGCGGTAGATTTTGACCGCATCTTTGTAACATCGTGCATCATTTCAGCGTGATTCGTGCTGTCTTGTTGTATTTGCTGATATAAGCTCGTTGTGACACGACAAGATTGCATTTAATCTCGCTAGTAACCAGGGGCGTAACGAGGTTAGAATGCGCCCGGGGCAAGAAGCAAGTTTGGCGCCCCCATGTTCGAACCTTTAGTCTTCCGGAAGCAAATGTACTGTATTGAAGAAAGTACTTGTGACATTGCTGAGACTTCGGCGCCACCGCAGCCGAACCGCGCCACCGCAGTCGGCGCCCACATAGTGATTCGGTGCCCGGGGAATTGTGCCCCTTTGCCCCCCCTCGTTACGCCCCTGCTAGTAACGCCTGTCACAAAATTGTTGCCAATAAATTAAATAAACGCCACTCGGTACAGTACCATCACTAATCACTCGAAACAACACGTCACACTTTTTCCGGTGAAAATATTCATGGTTTCCTGCTGCAGTTAGCCTACATCAATGGTTCCCAGCCGGGGGTTCTCGGAACCCTGGGGGTCCGAAACAAGGTTTTCGGGGTCCGAAATGCGATTTTCGAGGGTGAGAGTTTGTATGTTTTTGGGCGCACTTTTTTCAAAAGAACCGAGATTTATGAAAGCTTTCCAGTGGTATTACTCAAAAGAACATTATCCAGCCTAATTATTGCAGCTAACATTATTAATTTAACCATTTAAATTACTAAAGGCGTGCATTGCTATTTCTGCTTCACGCTGCGGTTCACGCTGAAGATGGCCGGTGATGCGATTGTAGGCAGATTGCGACGTCTAATGTTTATGGCGCAAATATGACGAGATTGTTGTTTGATGCTACAGAACTCGAAAGTTTCTGGTGTGCCACCATGCAAAGTTGCCAGAAATTGTGTACTAAAGCACTGTCTATTTTAATACACTTTACGACAACATATTTCTGCTATTCTGGATTTTCATCTCTACTTCATTTGAAATATCGCAGCCTTCCTAGATACTAACGGTTTTGCTATATTAACCTACGCGTGCTCTTTATAGCACACTAAACGCGATTGTTACGAATTACGACACCAGACTGCAACAATGGATCTGCAAGCCTTAGATGTTTCTTTGGTTTAATAATCGCTAACGCTGTGACATCGTAGCTGGCAGGCGTGGTGTTAAATGTTGAACAATGGTGTTCTCACACACTATTTTCGTAACTAAATCCAGACTTAAGGTGAGTTTGGCCGTTTGGCGGAATCTTTTGCCTAACATTTTTCAGGGAGGGCTGCAGCCCGGCAGCCCGTCTAGACGAGCCGCCCCTGCTTGTTTAGGTCTAACGCGGGTTAATTAATAATCCCTAATCTTTTCCCTAAAAAATCCCTAAACACCTTCATCTACTAAGCGACGAAACTCGTATTAACGACACTGACGAACAGCTTAGCGTTTATCAGACCCTGGCTCCAACCAGGGTCGGATCCGAGGGGGGATATTGAGTAGGCATACCATACGTCCCGTTTTAGCCGGGACAGTCCCGGTTTTAAGGCTTTGTCCTGGCGTCCCGGTCAGTCAGCCAAAAAATCCCGGTTACGCATTAAATCAGCCAGCATAATTCTACACGTGGTGCATCAGCTCTGGTTGAGAGAATTTGTTCCATCATGAATAACACGTGGTCTGAAAACAGAAGCAGAATGCGAAAGCACTTATCACCTGTAATTACTGAAATCCACGCTTATCAGGCCCACGGTTAATAAGCCCACCCGCTTAAGCCCAAAGTTGTCCGGTCCAGAATTACTCCATCCATTCTAATCCTGTAATGAAAAAAAAATTATATCAACCGAAAACCCCGCTTACTAAGCCCAATTTTTGAACACATTTACTTAAAATTGGGTGAACGTCGAAATCACACTTTTAGTCTTGCTTTTGACGATTTCGCACTTTACGGTGCTGACCAACTGTAGTTCATAATTCAAATCTTTCATCGCAGATCGTTTATTTGTGCATTAATCGATATGCAAGACAACTGGTGCTATGCAGAATTCATTTTCAAAATGGCGAAGAGACAGGTGCGGATCCAGCCAGTAAGTCTATGGGGTGCGATTTCAGTAATATTTTTTCAGTAATATTTTGAAGTCTCATTACAAGTTCACTACTGTAAGAGACAAAGTATACTTCACAACACTGTTGTGACAAAATAATGGACGGCAAAATGACCTTACAACGCGAATGCTGTTTCCCGCATTGTGCAAAATCATGGTGAAAAAGGTTACTTTCGTAGGCTTTCAGAGGGGATGATCGCCCCCTTGGATCCAATCCTGCCAAGTGACGTGCAGACTTAACCTTAAAACTCGAAATTTTAGAAAATGACCTAGCACTGCCAACCAACCAACATGCAGTTAACGTGCTCCGCCGAACAACCCAACACCTCTCGTGCCTGCCTGCGAAATATCCTGTGCAACGAAACAGCTCTTTGAGGCAAGGACCAGGAAGTGAAGGGCTTTGCAACTTTTGATGATAGTACAGTCGACCATGCTCATTTATGTCCATGAGAGTGGCGAAAATTTATCCCCCGGTCAGGGGCAAGGGGGAACGATTCCCAGGGCGCCGAAAGTGCCAACAACGTCACACGTACTGCCTTCAATACAGTACATTTGCTTCCGAAAAACCTCATTTGCGAACATGGGGGCGGCAAACTTGCTTCTTGCCCCTG
>JGI24158J21664_10007109_pt1 | contig 14834 bp, 8 predicted proteins | sample Ectturendosymbi3_FD_21664 | JGI IMG/M metagenome (IMG submission 21664) | reverse complement strand
TCATTTTCCAGCGTCCCTGCTGGCTTACACTGTATTTTGAAGTGCTAAAAGTTAGGTGAGAATTACACATTGCTTTGTGCAAAATCTAGGGAATTTTGGGAATTTTGGACTTATCTTTAGGGAATTTCTAGTCAACATTTGTGGGAACCCCGGCCGGCCAGGCGACTGCCGGCTCATGTAACTTTGGTATCCATTGGCGTAATTTTGGCACAGTGGTGCCTAAGTATCTCAGTGTCATTTACTGATTGGTGCCAAACAGGATTCCATTCAAGTTGAAAGTATCTACGAGACTAGCTATTTTGGTGGTTTCCAGGCAACTAAAAGATTGAGGTTGTTCTAGATGCACACCGTATTAAACAACAATGCTGATTAAAACAAATCAATAGTTGAAAGTCNTCAACCACTCTTGGAATCAATCACATCACTTGAGTTTCCATTATTTTGCTAATGAGGAACGTGCAGTTGCTATGCAAAAGCNCTAATCTACATTACCAAAAAGGTATGTCTAAAGACTCATGTATATAAAACTGCAATTCAAATGAGCTACCAGAAGAAAGAATTGTTGATGTGTTTGAAATTAAGCCTGGAAGCAACTGCTGTGAAAGCATGAGTAGCAGAAAGAACAAGCACTTTTTGAAAATCTTGTTCTTGAGGAAAGGTGTTACATAAGTCAAGTTTGAAAGCATGTTAAATAATTGTTGTTGTCAGTAGTAATTTTTGTTTTCCTGTTTATGCTGCAGGTTTTATAATACATTTTAATTTTTGTGTAGTGTTATCTTCTGTAGTCTACTTGCAGTTAATAGCAGCTTTTATAAATGGAGTCTTTAATTTCAAAGAATGACAAGCAAGTTTTACAGATGATACTGACCCCTAACCTTCCATTAAGTGGTGATGAAGATGCTGTTGCTGGTGCTCAACATGGTAAGTATAATCAATGCTGTAAAAGTTAGTAAAAGAACATTGTTTCTTTTGATTGTTTTCAATTTCGACTGTTAAAACAAGCAGCAACAGTGATTTTTTTTGTATCTTGATGTGAGCTGTCTTTGATCCAGCAGTAAGTATTAATGTGGTAATATTAATAAGTCCTAGGGCTACTGACTAGGTTGTGTCTGAATCGCAGTTACTCAAAGTGTGGTGTACTAATCGTAAATAACTTGCAAATGTTTTTGCTTTGAGTCCCCTGTGAGCTATGAATGGCAGTAATGGTCTGAACACCCATGGTTAAGTTGTAAACATCAAATTTATGCCATTTTCTTAATATTATTGAAATCAGTTTTATTGACCTATGTTTCATGTTGTAGAAACATAAAATTCAAATTGTTTGGTAATGTAATTATCAGCGTGGTGTTGGCAATGGTTTTATTTTAAAAGCATTATAGAAGTTTTTGGTTTAGAGTCTGTATTCACTACGGGAACAACAAATATTGGGTGGTGGCAGACGGGATGACCAAAGTGTCTTTTCGCTGCCTCCTGGCCTTACTGTGTCTGTATTGACAAGTGTACTTACGTTAAGGCCAAAAAATAAAATTGTTGTTGTTGTTATTGCACAATCAACCAGGTTTAAACAAGTAGAAATGCATTGGTGTTATCACTGCTGATTAAGTTGCCACTATGGCAAAAAAATTAGTTCACATTTAGAATGTTGTTCATTGAAAACTACAGGGTAATACCTTTTCACCATTTGTGAAATCTATCTACTTTGACAAGATACAAAATCAAGTTTTTCAATGATAACAAGCAGTTAATGTTAATTTTATCACATAATGAACTCACATTCCTTGTAATTAGTTTGCTCAAATATATTGTTGATTGTAGTAATGTAGTGATTGCCTTCTGCACATAGTTATTTGTAAATTTTTTTTTTAATTTCTGTTTTTGTTTTTTTGCGTGTGCCTCTGCACCTTGTGTTCCCAAAATTTTGTATGTGTTTTATTATAATTGAAGTTTAACCTTAATCTGGTTCAGTCTAATACCTTTAGGATTCATGAATTTTTTGCAATTACTGTACTGAGCACTGTAAATTGAAACCTTGTAATGTAATGAAAAACATCCAGAATTGTGACTGCGGTGTGAGAATGACTTTTAGAACCAGTAAACAGTCTCCACAACAGCAACGCAGTTGAATCTATCAGCAAATTTTTCTTTGGTTTAGAAGTCAAAAAGCCAAATAACACATGCTGATGTCAGACATGGGGCGAATACAGCACAAATGTAATTGATTATGATTACTTGCCACCTGCTCGATTATGATTACGAATAAACAAAATCACAATGTAATCGATTATGATTATATTGAAAGTAATCACGATTACAATTGCGATTACATTTGTCTCAAAACATCTTCAGAACGAAAACAAAACCCATTTACATGGTTTGATGTAAGTATATTTTCAGACAATATACGATATTATTGAATGCAACCAACAAAATTACTAATCTCTAAGGATCAAGCACCGGGAAAAATTACAATAATTGTTTAATGAGATTTTTGTGCAGTCAACAAACCTGTGGCGGAACTAGAGGTTTGAGCTTGAGGGGAAACGTGGCTGAAAGAGGCCAACTGGCCTCTGTCGGTGACCTACTAGTCAACACTAAAAAAAACGTGAGAAATAATGGTGAATCCGAGTGTGGATGACTTAACCGAAACCCCGAACCAACAGAAAATTTCTGAAAAATGCAAATAGGTGACAACTTACTGAAAACCAAAAGAATACTAAAACCGAAATATAAACTAAGTGGGGGCCTTGTTTTTACATTTAGCTGGCCAGCGGAGTCAAATCGACCCCCATCCCTCCAGTCAGGTACTCCACTGCAACAAACACTTTAAATAATAATTAAACAAAAATGATCAATGTTTAAAATATTTGTTGCTGTTGATAAACATCAATGTGTCCAATATTTATCAAGCAAACGACATCTCTCAGGCTTGAACATTCGTTCAGCAACGCTGAAAATTCGTTTGTGAATAATTTTAAAACTGCTTACTATTTCTAACTGCCAGCTACGATTGTCTGCAAGCCAGCATAGCATTGCGCAGCTTTTAATTTGAAATGAAATGAAAAGTGACAACAATACAGCTGCGCATCTGTCGATTGGACCAAAACATCAATGGTCAACAAAACCTCACTGGTTTCATTGAGTGTTTTTGGCAGTATCTGGTGGATCACGGATGACATGCTAGTTATCAGTGTTATGCAAAAGTAGTTTCAACTTGAATTAAAGTACCTTATTCCTCTGAAAAAAAATACTGTATATAAATTACTGTACTAGCTGTGCACATAGCCTACTCCAGCACGTACATTTCTAAGTCACTCTAAATTTGAATAAATAAAACCAACACCTCTTCTCATAATGTCCCGCTATTCTGTTGCCAAAGTGTCAATCAGTTTTTAAGTACAGCTCTTCTTTTTGTTGCTACGTCTCACAAGACTCACTACGTTACTTCTGGTGGCCAACAGGAAGGGTAGCTGCAACAAAGCGAGGGTTCGCTATCAGGATTAAATGCACACAGTGTGAAATGGCCTCCCCTCAAACATAACCATAAGAAATGATGACAAAGGAAGAAACCCAGCCACCGCAACGATGGTTTAGCGCACAATGATGTAGGGTGAAGATTTCCAAAGGTTGATTGTGAACGTAATCGTCGATTACAATCAAATTGGCAATGTAATCGATTACATTTCATTTTTGGTCAATTCAATCAATTACGATTACTCGAAAAACTGTAATCGATTATGATTGATGATTACGATTACCCCATGTCTGGCTGATGTTGTGCTAAATAAATCAACCAACATATTTCATAACATTCTGATTAGCAGTGTTATGGCATTGAATACTGCATATATCTGTGAAATAGGTAATGGCTGTTTGGTGGAAAGCAAGAGTTACAGCAAAAATGGACTTGTATTCAATAATAAAATATCTGTAGTTGCCAAATTTAAGTTTATTCATTGCTTCCAAAATATGGCCATATTGGATACACAATGAGAAGGTTTGCAGAAAGTTCTTACCAAGCTAATATGAGCCACCAATTTTCATCAGTATAACTTACTAGTCTCTTGTAGTGGCGCGTTGCACTGATTGTTCAAGTTGTTAAACATTGATTAAGTGACATCATCGATTAGGTTCATTTTACAGATGCATGAGTTTTTGCAGACATCAGCCTTGATGCAGCGTTTGATCAAATAAAGTTGACAGAAGTGAAGAGGTTGGAAAAGGAGGGAGTTACATTTGCTGAAATGTCTAGAACTGATGAGGCAATGCAGTGTTTTGACCAGGCAATTGCCTTGCTACCTAACCGTGCATCTGCATACAACAACAGGGCCCAAATGAAAAGGATAACTGGAGATGTGGAAGGTATGGTATATTCTTTTTATGTGTATGTGTTTAACACAGTATCGAAGGAGTTAATGAAGTTCTTACTCCTGTTCTAGAATATGCATGTTTCATTAATTAAACAATTAAGTTATCAGGGCTCCCACGCGGTATTGAAAGTATTGAAAAAGTATTTAATTTCAAAATTGGTTTTCAAGACCTTGAAAAAGTATTGAAATTTGCCAAAATACGCATTAGGTATTGAAAAAGTGTGGAAATTCTAAATGAGAAAGAAATTTGAAGTATCTGAGCAGAATTTCACTGAAGGCAAGGCCCTTTATTGTTTATGCAGTGTTAGGCAATGTGCAAAATTGAGTTTCATGATTCAGAAAATGGTATTGAATTTTTAAAATTTAGTATTGAAAAGGTATTGAAAAAGTATGGAAAATGATTTTTTTTAATGTGTGGGAACCCTGAGTTATGCATTACAGAGTGTGACAAAGCAGCAGCTTCACTTAGTTCACAATATTAGATCATCTTTCAGTTAGTTTTTGAATTTCGGATATAGTTTGAAGTTTGCGACTGTGTACTATAGAATTAAGAACTTAGTTCTTGGTTGATATGATGTTTTATGGTTTGTATTTCATGATTTTTAAGTGTTCCTTGGTCATGTTTGTAGGTCTACAAATTCAACAGTGAAGTCTTGCTATTGGCATTGCGCTTGACAAAAATCACTGTCTTAAAAAATGCTGGAATGTCTGTCGTCCAGAATTTCGCAATGTTGTTGCAAGTTGTGTTGGTCACGTGTGTGACAGTGCTAATGTTCCATTTGCATCCAGGTGCAATTCATGATTTGGACCAAGCAATTACCTTAACTGATGGACTTGGCAGAACTGCCAGCCTTGCATTTACTCAGCGTGGTTTGCTCATGAAGCTGAATGGAAGTGATGCTGCAGCAGAAAGCGACTTTACAAAAGCTGCCAAACTTGGAAACAAGTTTGCCCAGCAGGAGGTAGAGAAGTATTTTATTCTTAAATTGTGTTGCCATTTCAAAATTATGCGTTGTCACAATACCTTGAAAAACTTAGCAATAATGTTCGTTCGATGTCACAGAGGAGCCACTTTTTCACACATCCATCATGCAAATCGGCCTCGGAGTTACGTTTTGGCAAAACCTCTTTGTCGAATCGTCGTCGAATTTACTTGAGCTGTTGCACATTAGCAGAAACGTGCAGCAACATGCGTCAGTATTTGCAATTGAATTCATGCCTGAATAAGTCAAAAAAATTAATCACCATTTCTTTCAAAGTAAAGTAACCTGCTCCTCAGAAGATAACTGTAGCTTTCTGACTCTTGTCTCAGATCTACAGCAAGTGAACCATAACAAATTAGGTAATGCACGCTTTGCAGACTTTATTCTAGCTTACAGAATACGTTAAAGCGAAAGGTGATTGACCATAATATATATATGGAACGGAGCCTTGTAGGTTTACGTTCAAACCGAAGGTGATTGATTAATATATATATATATATATGGAACGAAGCCTTGTACTGCAGTAAAGGGAAAATAATGTATGTCCTGAACGCATAAAAGACCACCGACTTTTTCCGTACAAAATGTCCTTGAAAAATAGCCAAACCGCACTGACAAAATAATAACGCAACAGCCACAAAGGAATTTAGATCGAAGCAAAAAATGGACACCGCGTAAACACAATGCTAAGAGTAACACGGATCAATTCAGCGAACGATACATTAACAAAAACAAACTTAATCTTTGACTGGATTACTTTCTGAAATATGCATTTCTGGCATTTTTGACTGAAAAATTTCTAACAACAGTGCTATAATCAATTTGTCTGACAATCCCGAATTCAATGCTCAATCGTGCGAGATCAACATTCAAGTCTGGTTTGAGACATAGTAAACCTCAAGCACTTTTTGGCAAGTTTGAATTACCTAAAGATTTCTCAGCTGATGCTACTGTAGTTGGAATTGTCAACGACATTCTGAAACTAAAACACACCCGGAAATATTTAACACTTTGCAATCGTTCGCGAATTCAGCAACTCAAGAGGTTTCTGTTCTGATTTTTCAAAATTAGCTTTGTGTACTGCTGGTAAATGTCGTATTTCTTCTAAAAAGTCTTCACCAAGATCTGCAGGATACTGATGTTCTAGTGCTTTTGGTTTTCTTCCTAGTCCAATTTCAGAAATTGTGGGATATTCCCATAAAAATTCAAAATCTTCGGTCAATCTTTTAAGTTTTGAAACGAACGGTTAATCCTACAACAACGTTATCAATCAAAACATAAAGCACAATTTTTATGAAATGGAGCTCTTTGGTTAGAGGAATCATCTGTGTGAGACAGTTCCGGCAGGCTGGCATGCGTCATCGCGCATCTATGTTCTTTTCCGACACATGACTCCTCGCCCATGGGCCATGGCAGAGTTCAGTTTCAATATCAAGATTTGATGCAGCCTGTTTTACTGCATTCCAGATTTTTACATTTACTTCGTAACTTCAACAGATCTTCAAGAAAAGTATCTTTGGCCTGATCCACGTTGTTGCAAATATCTACAACAGCCAAACCTTTGTACAAAATTACGACACTAACACATAAATGAAACTGTATAAGTACGGTATGCTAATGCTCCGTTCACGCCATTCTTCGTCTTTGCTGTTAAGGTGAGCTTTAAAACGTCTTTCAATGCTGGCGGTTTTCCAGTGAGGTGAGCTGCAAAAGGCTTGATGCATTGAAGTCTATCAGACCACCTGGTTTCTGACATGCCATACAGAGAACAACCTGACCTGTCTAAAGTACTGTAATTCCCATCGTTTTGGGCTGGAAATAAGCAATGAACTGATCCAAAATGTGTTGGAAGCATTGTCATATGCTTGAGTCTTGCAGTCACTCAGAGGAATGGCATGCTCTTCGAAGGTGTCCATTGAATTGAGCAATCTCTTCCCTTGGTTTGTTGCTGCAATAGACAAACATGAGAAAACTTTCTGTATTTCATATCTACTGTCGTTCAAATTCACATACTTCAGTAAAAATATCCTTTGGTCAACGTGGGAGTAGCCTGGAATGGCATCCGCAATTAACTGCAAAATAGTTTGTGGATTGTCACAAAACCAGGACGACTGCTTTTGTATACCTACAAGGACGAATCGCGTCAATTGACGTAATGCTTTTCAAATTGCGGAAATACGAAATATTTTATTCATAAAAGTGTTCATTTTCTTTTGTAAACTACTTTCAACAGATTTCTGTTTTTTAGTTAGACAAAAAACATGTTTGTAAAACAACTGGTATACAGTACGCCGCGCATGCGGTATTCAAGCACACGATTTACACTTTGTATGCACAGCTACCACACACGGGTTTCCTTCAGCCTTGGCAAGTGTCAGTAGTGCGATTTCTGCATCTTGAAGTAGAGCACCTGAGCCGTTGATTGACCCCAGGCGTGGCGTTAAAGTTTTGGAGGCCGAAAATTCTTCTGCTGGACGCTTTTTAGACACAATCGGTATATTCCCTGCTAGTTCTTCTATTAACTTCTGTATGTAGTCTCTGCGGCGTATATTGCTCTGGCAGACGAGCTTGTAAATGACCCAACTGTTGATAAGAGCCATGTTAATAACATCACGAAATACATGCGCAGGCCACCGTCTACTTCATTCTTCCACAATGTATAGTCATGTCATTTGATAATATACGTCAACTTCCACTTCGGTGTCATTGTAATAGAGTACTGAGTCGGGTTTCTTCTTCGGATTGTCATCGATTGAAACTTGAACTGGGTTTAGACAGCTCAAAATTGCCACGTTTTCCGTTGATTCGCATTGATATTATGCTAGCGTGATTGGCGTTTGACTATCATACCGAAACACTGACTGCTTTGCTTTTTGGAGCTCTTCCGGAACTTCCTGTTTTGTCGCATTGTTCCAACGAGACTACACAACACTTCTTTTCGGCGAATCGCAGTGCCAGGTCAAATAAGATGAAAAAAAATCAGACATGACATTGCAACCTTGCTGGAAACTCGGGCCCTTCAGATTCATAACAACATCCGTAGGAACGCTCGCGTATAAGCTCCGCGTATCATCTTTTCCTACGCAAGGAAATCCCTTGAGTAAATATTTGTTTTCGACATCAACTGCCAGCTAGAACTTCAAAAAACCTTGTCTGGTTTATTAGCCATGTACTGGATGAATTTGCAACGTACCTTACATGGCAACAACTGCTCATCCACTGTAATGTTGTACTGAGGAATAAGTGCTTTTTCGAAGTTGGATATAATACTATTTCAAAGTTGTGAAGCGAGAGCAAATATATCATGCAAAAGATTCCTTCGCCTTTCGGTCTTCAAAGCGGAGGTATATCATGATTTCGAAAAACTTGTCTCTTGGTGCAGTTTGTGAAAGCATTGCGCATCCCCTTTGCTTACCCCATAAACTCACCACAGGGAAGTTGTGTTCTACTATCACGTCACGAGCAGCCACTAAACGTATGAACATTACTTGTTCAAAAAGAGCCACATCCCAAGTTTGGTCACCAGTTTGTCTTGAAACCTCTTCAACAGTGTATTTCCTTATGTTTCGCAACATTGGTTCATCAAAAATCAATCGGCACAGCTCGATTAATTTCGGCATTAGTATCGCCATACCTCCACATTTAATTGCGGTTCTGCGTCTACGTCATTTGACGCATGCCGTCCTCGAGATAGTACACACTTAATTTTTTAGCAAAATCAAAAAAGTTGAAATTCGAAGGATGCCACTTTAAAAGTAAAATAGAAAAACGCAATGTTTCATATCCCTTCTGCTTACCGATTCAAAGTTGTTGACCCATATATGTCAAAAGTGCGTCAATTAAACGCGTCCCATCCTTCAAGTGTTAAAGCCCTTCTTTCCTGCAAAAAATATGTTGCATTAGGAGATGGAAAATTCTGCGATCAACTCACTTTGTGAACCCGGAGATAGGTAGTGAACTTGAAGACGTTCACCGTTTTCCTGAGATTCTTTAACCATGTTCCCGGAAAAAATATGATCGCATCGTGATAACAGTTCTAGTAGACCTAACTAAGAAGTAAGTTCACATTGCTTGAAACCTCGATCCGATGCTTTGATCCATAAAATGGCAAATTACGTTTCCGAAGAAAAAGAACAATATCAATAAAACGCTTCAATACTTCGCACCATTTCATTGCTTCACTTTGCTGCTTTACTTCTAACGATGAGTCAATTTCTTTTCCAGATGGGCGTCTGTTGCTCACTCCAAGCCACATGGCATTTGTAGCTGCTCTTGTTCGTTTCATGTTTTGGCTAACAGCTAGTTTACTTGCACATGTTTTGTCTTAAAATTTCAAAAGAGCTCCACATGAGCTCCGTGGCTAGTAAGGTCAAACGGAAATCTTTTGCCTAAAACCAAAAGGTTTCTACGATAGGAAAACACAACACCCAACTTTTGATAATTATCCTATACACACAATTAGTCCAACTTCACGCAAGTTATGTTTCTGTTTGCAGTTTTTGTCGTGGATGCGTTTGTTAATGATTAAATTAAGGTTTCTTGAAAGTCCAATCTTAAACGGTCAAAACCTGCTGTTCACCTGCAAATGGTCCTTTTTAATCATGTAGTTTCCAGCCGCTGCACGCTGCGATGAAATTCGACCTGAAATGCTCAAAGCCTTGGATTGAGGTGTTCTTTGGCTGAATCGTGTGTGTCAAGTGGCCTGGTGTTCTGGGAGGGCACCGAAAGATTGGCAAGCTGGAGTAATCACCCGATACACAAGAAGGGAGTCAGGAGTGAATGCACGAACTACCGAAGAATCTCTCTCCTTAGCGTTAGTGGAAAAGTGTACAGTATAAAGTGTATGCCAAGTGCTTAGAAAATTAGGATGCCGCGAAATAGTTGAACGAAATCTGGAAGATACCCAGTTTAGTTTTCGTCCCGGCCATAGCACTACATGCTATATTTTCGATAAATCTGGTAAAATGCCAAAAACACATACACAGATTTTGTCGACCTCGAAAAAACATACGACCGGGTTCCTCGTGCAAAGCTGTGGGAGTGTTGCGGGGCCACGATGTTGACGGTTGCCTGTTACTGACCGTAAACTCGTTACATTCCTACTCAAAACAGAAGTTTTCGTCCGTGTCGGCGGCGTTAAATCATAATCGTTCAACGTGACTGTTGGACTCCAACAAGGATGTGTGCTGTCATCGCTCCTTTTATATGAATTAGATAAACAGTAGCAGCCGAGTCAGCGAAGGTGACTTCAAAGGTCTTCAAAATGCACTTGGTCGGTATTTAGCTGCGTGCAACGAAGCGGAATTAAAAATCAGCAATAAAACGACCGAGGTCCCTTGCCCGCGCCAGCCACTATAGTGGCCGGTCCGTTTCTGGGAATAACTCGTCAGCCGCTAGAGAGCTATTCAAACCCTCTACAGATTCGTGACGTCTTCCAGTTTTGATTAAAAATATTTTTTGGGTTTGGGATTTTCTGTGGGTGACGTCATAATGGGGGCGTGTTTTCGCCTTTTTGGCCTAGTTCACCTGGCCCTGGGCGCCAACCCAACGAGCTATTTTGTTGGCTGAAACGTTTTTTTTTGCAAACTAGGCTGTGATCCGAGTCTTTAGAGCCCTTGATTGCCTTTACTATACTTATCTGTGTAGCAATCTTGTTCCACCTTCCGTCACTCGTGAATGCCACCCAAAGCTACTTGAAATTTAGCTTTCTAAATCGTTTAAACGTGTGCGTGTGATGTTAATTGAAATTCACAAAAAATGGCGTAAACGCAATTGATAACAACCTTATCACTAATTAACTCTAGTCCTCTTAATATTGTGCAGACAACGCACAGCCGGATATTTCAGTTTTACCGGGCCCGTTTTAGCTTTTGGACCTGGCAACAAAGTACCGGATAGACCGCCCTCTCATAGGCTGTACTGTTGCCCATATGGCTTGGGTTTTTGGTATTCAAGACTTAAGCTTATCATGTTTTATGACTTGAAGATGCGAATAACATTCACTTTGTGTTGCAGCTCGTGCAGTCCAATCCGTACGCAGCCTTGTGCAACCAGATGCTGGCCAAAGTGATGAAGGATTTGAGAGGTGGTGCGTGTGACCAGGCTTGATTTCAGCCATTTGATCAATGCCACCCGTCACGAACTGCGCGCACTGTGAATAATCCACATACGTGTTCTTGCTTAATTTATCTAGCGGCGTTTCTTAAAGCGTGTCTGCGGACGCTTGAACACAGCGGTTTTAAGGTGCCTATTCCTTGCCTTTATTCTGTTGCATGCGACTGAGACACAACCTTATTTCTTGAATTTCTTCCTGCAAGGAATCATATCTGCCACTGTTTTGCCAAGTCTTCCTGTCTGGATTAACTTTGTTTGGAACTATGACACACACTTGATTGCGCCATTTTGTCAACGAGTCTTGCTAAATCGTAGCAACGTCGAAGTGTCGACTTTTTATTGGAACGCGTGTGCTTGCTATTTTATGCAAATGCTTTCAACGTTTATGGTTTGGTGATGTGAATGATTTTTGGCAGAGAACATTGCTCAACGAATTGTTCTTTGCTTTTGGAATCCAGTGTTTGCCACTGGTTGAAGTTCTTGCAAAGCCATTCTGTTGCGACGGTGCTCACGTGCATTGTCATCAACTTGTCTGCGCTTTTTCTACGCATACGTGATGCGCATCGACTGCGCTGCTTTGTATCAGGTCACTGCTGTTTGGTCTGGCCATACCGTTTGCACAGTTGGGTCCACAACACTGATTCAATTTTTTGCCCAGGACATCGATCCATTAAATTTATTGTGCATGCGTCAGTGCTAGGGCTGGGTTCAAGTAAGTAATTAATTACTTACTTGAAACTCTTTACTTGTAACTTGATTTTTCCATTACTTGATATTTCAAGTAATTTTCTTTTGGAAAAGTTTAAGAGTTTAGAAGCTACATCTGTTGCTGTAAACGCAATATTATACAAGACATGCACCATCACACATAAAATAAGCCATTGGGGCGAGTAGATATCTTGCCTGTGCAGAGCGCTTCGTGTTCATTGTCGTCGTGAAGCGATTTGGAGCCAGAAGCTCATTCCAATAAATTGAATCGGAGTGAACAGGTGCGAATTTGTCTGAGCAGTTCAGCAACAGCTAATCAGTCATTTTTGTGATTGCGCAATGTCTGAGTCGAGCAATTGGAAAGAGCGTACTGGAAGGCGATCTGAAGTGTGGAAGTATATCTTAGTTCAGGGATCACCAACGTGGTGCCCGCGGACACTAGGTCGCCCGCAAGGGCCATGTAGGTCGCCGCAGGCCTCTTCTAAAAATAACATTAGCATGATCAATGTCTTTACATTAACGAATATCAGTACTAAAACAATTGAAGGTAAATTGAGCAAAATTTATATTTCAGAAGTGTGTATCATACTAGTAGCCCTTCGCATTAATCGGTACACAAGAAGTAGCTCACAGTTTCAAAAAGGTAGGTGACCCCTGTATTAGTTAATGCTGGAATTGATTCTCTTGTAAAGTGCAAATACTGTACGTACGTCTGTGTTGCAGTAAAAGAGAGGATAAGCACCAGGCGAATTGATGGAGTATCCAGACTTGCTAGATACTTAGAATCTCTGGATTATTATGATGAGTTATTGGAAACTTCGTTACTGAATTATCCCAGGAAAAGGGACCTTGCCAAAATCGGTTTACCAAACACTCCGGATGAGCAGCTTTATTGGAACGTTTACAATAGGCCTATAAATGTTGATGATGCACGCAGGAACCCCTCAGTAAGAAATCAAAAGCAGAAGAATTTAATGGCGTTCTGTTCAAAATAGAGGCCTTTCACGGAAATAAAATCCAGGAATACGGCTCGACTCACATCAAAAAAGAAATGGCATTTTATGAAGCAACTAAAGAATGTCCAAAAGTGCGTAGAAAATTTAAATTCTGCCTTGATTGTGTTCCACCTAAAAGATGCTTTAGTGCTGCCTGACTGTTCATATCAAGGCTTAAGTCTTCATTGAGTGATGAGATGATTGACAGTTTGTGTCTTGTGCGAATTTTTTTAGAAAACATATAGCTATTCATCCACAATGTGATTTAATAATTGCAATTATTTTGATGTGCTTGCATGTTTTCAAGTCTAAATATCGATTTTCGTGATTTACTTGAATTACTTAAGTAATTTGTTAGAAATTACTTAAACAATAATTTTTTTACTTGTACCCAGCCCTCGTCAGTACACTTGCAGTTACTGCTTTGGGGCGATGTAGAGGGGCTTTGCTTTTGTGCAGGAGATTTGACAGCGGGGAAATTTAGATTAACATCTACGGTAGTTCAGTGGATCACTGGATCTTGTTGTGCAGCCGAAATGCAGGAATGCACACCACTGGCACTGGCAAAGAGTCGGTTCAAGAGTAGTAGTTTGTGAAATATTTCATTCACAGAAAAGGTTCTGCTTCAGTGAAATGAAAAAACTGAAAGTTTCAGATTAATTTCGTATAGGTGAACAAAATAGAGCGATCATGGCACGAAAGTTATAGCGTCATAACTTTAGCAACAATCCATGGGTGGCAATTTAAAATTTACAGCATTGGTGCAAAGTTTATTTCGCCTATTTTTCTTAATTGCTTAACGATTTTTAGATTATTTACTTCCTAAAGTAAAAACGCAATGTGGAAACTGAATGGTGGGTTTGTTTCACCAACTATACGTTTTGTTCATTTTTCCCGCCCGCTTTTTCTTTGGGGAGGGTCGCCGTGGAAGAGGACTCGAAATACCTCACAGTTTTCAGCATCTTAAGTTCTGCTGGCTCCACACCAAGACAGGTCGGAGGTCTTGTCACATTAAATGGTCCTTAGACGACCACTGGGCTGCTTTCCCGTGTGTGTGACCAGCAGGACTTCCCTTGAACATTCTGGACGCAGGGGTTCGAATCATGGGCGTCCACAGAAATTTTTCCAGGGGGGGGCAACGTCGACATTTTGCTTATCTTTCCAGGTGGCTGACGATGCAATGCAAGTCTGCTTTCACAAAACGCTTTGCCCTTTCTACATCAGTAAGAAAGTGCCCTATGTTACGGGAACAGTCGCAAAATGCGTTCATTGGCTGCAGTAGGCAGGAATTTTACGGAAATTTAAGTTAAAACACCACGCAGGCTTAGCAATTAAGCAGATGAACTATGAAAACACGCCACAGCAAATACACCTTTGCTCTCATTATCCGCTCAAAAGTCAGAACTAAGCCTTATAGCAGCGCAGTCCAACTACTTTTGACCTGAGGGCCGTTTTGCTAAAATGTGACAACTTGCGGGTCACCCCCAACAAAATCATGTATAAAACAAGAACTAAGAAAAGGAAGATAAGAGCGAGTAATTGATACAGTATTATTACACAATACCAAGCAATTTTCAGTATTACAAATCTCTATCAGTGGGGTGACTGTGGCCGTGGCTTCTCTGACACTATCGTTCCTATATCATTACCAATGTTAGTAGTAGCAA
>JGI24158J21664_10007108_pt1 | contig 14834 bp, 5 predicted proteins | sample Ectturendosymbi3_FD_21664 | JGI IMG/M metagenome (IMG submission 21664) | reverse complement strand
TTTTGTTGCGATCGGAAATCCCGAGCGACATATGCGCAAAGCTTCGCACCGTGGCAGCAAGCAACAATAGGGATCATGCTTGCAATCTCTCTTACTATTGCTTGCTCGCACTACAGACATGATGGTGTTATTCTTCACGCACATCCCGTTTGTGATGAATCACACAATCAATGCAACACCACCAGAGAGGTTGCAACACAGCCATGGTTCTTCATCGTGCATTGAACTGTGTAATGCAGTTGTGAACCACGTTTGTGTGAAAGCAGTCATGTACTTTTCTTCGAGATCACACAATGATCTTAAGAACACAAAAGTTGGTTAGTTACTGACACAAGAACTTCATTTTTTGTTCAGTAAAGCCAATTCGTATCTAACCAGTTGAATCTGCAAATTTACCTCTTGCGGTTGAAACTATAGTGTTGATTTTAGCATTGGCCAAAGGTGTGGCCAAACTGAATTAATGGTACTGAGACTTTCCTCTGTCCAATGTTCTTCACATTTCTTTGAAGTGAAATATGCGATAAGTGATACAATTTGTGTGCAGGTTTAGCTGCTTTGTCCTTGTGGTACATTGTCACTGAACTATGGATTTATGCAGAAAAATCCTCTCAAAGTTATGAAGGCACAGCTTGGCAGGAAGATTCCTCAAATACCCTGCTTCTTTTCAAGTTATAAAGATTTACAAATGAAAACAACATTTCTATGCAAATATCCAGTTTGTGATTAAATGCCAGCTATGTCCAACTGAAATTGCTTGCAGAGCCAAAAATTTTGTCATTATCTAAACCAGGACCGCACAATGAACGACATATTAACGAGGTCCGTACATTGAATAAATTACTTTGATCTTAGCAAATTAAATTTAGTTTAAACTGATGTACTGAAAACTTTTAACCCTTTCGGTCCCGCGTGCGCTACTTCTTGCAGAGCTTTGCAATCCTATAACTCGCCAGGCGATTGAGCTAGAGAGCTGTTCAAACCCTCATTTGCAATTTTTTGCAATGCACTGATGATGATAACAGGAGTTATCGAAACGTTCGCAATATGGCATTTGTATCGTTTTCATTGGCCATGATTTTCATTGTAAGGCTATTTAATACTTCCACTTTTCATGTACAAAATTAGTAACACTTTGGTGTCCGGCCACTTTCGAGGATTCTCATGCCATACAACCGGATTGCACGTGGCTTTGCGCACACTTAACTCGGGCGCCGAAAGTGGTGGAGAGCTGTTCAAAGGCTCAAACAGATCGGCCAGTCTTCTAGTTTGCACTAGAAAAAAAATTTTTTGCTTGAGGGTGCGGATTTTTTGTGAGTGACGTCATCAGTGGAGTACTTTTAGGCCACCTTGGCCACTTCACCTGGCCCTGGGCCCAAACCATTAGATGGTAGCATTTCGCTGAAGTTTTTGCTGGAAACTACGCTACAATCCGAGTCTTTTGATACTTTGGATGACCTCCGGGGTTTTGGGTTCAAAAGTTATGATCTAAAGTAATAAAAATATTTGACTAATTAGTTGATTTGATAATTAATTAATTTGTTTATTTTAGATCATAACTTTTGAACCAGAAATGCTAGTCGATCAAAGGCTCAAAAGACTCAGAGTCAAGCATAGTTTCCAATGAAAACTTCAGCGAAAAACTTTAGCCTAGTGGTTGGGCCTTAGGCCAGGTAACATGAGCCAAAATGACCCATAAACTATTTCACTTATGATGTCACTCACAAAAAATGCGCAACCCCCAACCAAAAAATATTTTTTTAAGTGCAACTAGAAGACTGGCCAATCCGTTTAAGCCCTTGAACAGCTCTCTAGCACAATCGGCGGAGGAGCTATAGCATTGGTAAAGCAACTGAAAACTGCTGGTTTTAGGTCAAAATCTAGGTACGATATATTCATGGGCCAGCTCTCAAAGTGTTAATAAATGCATGTTTTGTAGTTTTGTCACATCATTTTGACTTATTCATTTTATTAACAGTGAAGTTCGTCAACTAGGTTTTACTAAGAAAAGCAAATTAACAAACAACATACAAACCTTAAATATCTTAATGTGAAATCCTATCAATTTACCTATTTTATTTCTATCAGTTCTCGTCAATACTCATTTGCATAAAAGAGAGCTCTCATTCATTATGCAGCATCACTCTAAAATGTGAAAACAACAACTTAGAAAGTGAATGATATCAGAAAGAGAATACAACTCCACGAAATAAAAGAAAATTCAACTAGCTTTAACACAATGACAGAAAAAAAACAGCAAATCAACAGCTAAACGCACCAGGTACAAATTTGTGTTATTTGCTATGTCAGACAAGCTTGAAATGCAATAAAGCATTCAGCTACATGCTGATATGCAGGGAAACATGATTTATACACAGTTAATCTATTGCAACAGTGCACAACCTGCAGCCGTACTGCCGCATGCGGGCTTCGATAATGAAATTTGCGGCCGCCCACATGTAATTTAAAATATAAGATGTGGTGGCCGTGCTGGCATATACTGAAGCAAAAAAACACAAGGCAAGAAAATCAGTCGACACAATGCGTAATTTCATTAAAAATTCGTTAAGATTTTTGACATTTTGTTATACTTTTAGGCACAAGTAAATGACATATACCGGATAAAACCTATTCTTTAATTAAACGTATCTCATAAATATAACTCAAACTCATTGGCAGCCGTACTTCATATAAATCAAAGTAATGCGGCTGGCAATAGCAAAAGGTTGTACACCCCTGATCTATTGTGTGTACACATATCTATAGTTTGTAAACTTGTGTAGTACAGTTGGTTGAGCATGAATTAATTAAGCTGGTAGACTGAGTTTGATCACAGATGGCTGACATAAAAAACTGGAAAAATTACACTCGCAGCCTATTCATCCCTCAGCATTAATGGATGGGTGCACAGAAGTAATTCACACGTGGTGCTGCCATTGCCTTTCCATCAATGCATAAATCAACATAAAAGAATATTTGTTACCAGTACAGAATAAGTGGAGATGGGTACTCACTTGTGACACTCTATAATGGTGTACACAGTATAGTGAATCATAATTTAAACTAGAGATCAACCGATATGGCTTTTTTGGGGCCGATACCGATATGTCGGCCATTCATGGACTAATAGCCAATACCAAAATTTCCAAAATTTTTTATCTTGTTTTTTGTTTCATTATCAACAATATAATATATCCTATCCCTTACCTTTTTTCAAAAACTTCAAAAATTAGGATTTATGTCATGAGCTAAAATTTTTCAAATTGCAGCAATTTCAATATTTTGCTATGATTTTTAATTGTCTGATTAATGATGATGATTTTGTTTCAGCTGCGATGGCTGACATTTGCTCCATGGTTCATCTTCTCTGCTTGTGCAAGAAAACACACCTGCTAGCGTTGCTGCAAGATAACTGTCTTGACTTGCTTTGTTTTGCTTTCTTGCACAAGTTGTCTGGATTCGTGAGGATGTAATAGCGTTTAGAAACTTGAGGCTGATAAAATCAGCAGTTTTGACCAATACCGATATATCAGTGAAACCCAAACATCGGCCCTATATATCGGCCTCAGCCAGGCTGATATATCGGTCTATCCCTAATTTAAACCAATATACATCAAAATGTATACATATATTATTAACACTTTGACAGCCGGTCTACAAATATATTGTACCTAGATTATGGCCTAAAATCAGAAGTTTTTGGTTGCCTTATCAACGCCATAGCTCCTCCGCCGATTGTGCTAAAGAGCTGTTTAAGGGCTCAAACAATCAGCCAGTCTTCTAGTTGCACTTGAAAAAAATTTTTTGGGGGGGTTGCGGATATTTTGTGAGTGACGTCATAAATGAAGTAGTTTTTAGGTCATTTTGGCTCATGTTACCTGGCCCTAGGGCCCAACCGCTAAACAAAAGTATTTTGCTAGAGTTTTCATTGCAAACTATACTCAAGTCCAAGTCTTTTGAGCCTTTGATTTTCTAGCGTTTCTGATTTTCTAAGTTATGATCTACAATAAACAAATTAATTATTTATATTAGAGATCGACCCATATATCGGCCTGGCCGATGTATCAGCCGATATATGGGCTGATATTTGGGTTTTACCGATATATCAGTATCAGCCAAAACAGCCGATATTATTGACCTCAGTAGGTTATATTCCTCATGCATCCAGACGCTGTTATATTTCTCATGCATCCAGACAACTTGCGCAAGAAAGCACAACAAAGCAAATCAAGACAGTTATCTTACAACAACGCTAGCAGGTGTGGTTTCATAAACAAACACACAAAACTAGCCATGGAGCGTGCGTCAGCCGTCACAACCGAAACAAAAGTGTCATCGGGAAGTTTCGCAATGCTTGAAGCCACCACGTGCAGGTGTTGTGTACGAATAAACTCCCATTATACTTCCGGAAGTTTTCGCTGCACGAAAAGTTTGACTGTAACTTAAGGTGCAAAAGTCCAACCAATGCCTAGTTTAGGATAGATTAATTTAAAAAAGCTTGCATGAAAAATGAATTGCGTTATGTTAAGCAAGATTTATGGCATTATGAATATGATTACAAATGCAATCGTTAATCATTAGTGACAACAACTGTCGCTATGAAGCAGTTGCAAGTAACATCTTAAAAGGATTCTAATTTTCTTAACTTCATGTATTAGGCTGTAAGCGCGCTGGTTTATACTGTACGCAAGCTAAAACATCGTGTTCGTGGGTTAACTTTTAAATCGACATTTTCCACGAGGCATGATAATGATAATTGTGATCTCACAATCCAAGCTGTTCCAAACATGAAACCAACGTTTGTGGATGTGGAACACAAGCTACGGGAGCGCTACTCCAACATTTGACAAATACATTGAAGCGATGATTTGTCGTTTGGTCCGATAGCAGCGCGGTAGTCAGTGTTCATTGTTGCATCACAATTGCTGTTGTCCGTTTGTTAGACACGATCATCAAAAGCAGTGTTTGCAACAATGCAACTTACGCAAGTTAAAAGCGCATTGTTTGTAATTGCATCAGAACTACCACAGCATTATTGCACAATCATCAGATATGTAATGCGCACATGTGCACCTTAGCTATTGTTATGGCGACTTGTTCTTATGGAATTTACTTCGGTAATCGGTTATAGCCTAGTGCTGCTTTTGTTTAGGCTAGGTTGTAGATGACCGGCTAACTCACTGCAGGCTACTTGATGAAAATGCAGATAAACTTTGCTTTCTGCATGACAATCTTAAACTGTTGATATTGAACTACTGAGAATTGACAAATCAGTTGAGGTTTTTCATTTCATACCAATGCCAGTACTTCAGTTGCAGTAACTAATGGAACTAGTTTTTCTTTCTTAAGGACATGCAGTTATTTAATATTGCATTACATCAAAATTCCAAATTTGATTCTTCATGACTTGGATTGACTCTTGAAATTGAAAACCTACCTAGATGCAGAAGAGTCTGAAAGGTTGATTTGTGAAACATATGCAAAAACAAAATTTTACAAGATTTATGTAGTACAGTAACTGTTAACAAACATACTATCAAAGACCAAAGCTGTTTTGAAAATATTTTCATTTTTGGCAATGGTTAATTGAATACAGTGTTGTACTAATTTTAACCTTCTTAACTTGATGCTCCATTTTGTACTTCCTTTCCATTGTTCAGCATCTCTCAACTTTCAAGCACCGTTTTTGCTTTTTCGGGTTTAAACACCATAGGCAGTTCTCTTACATTCAGTGCTCTGTTCTTATTGCTTTGTTATTTTAACATTCTTTTTTTATTCATGGCACTGTGTTTTATTCATTGTAAACAGTGTACACTATGCTAACAAGTAAGGCTAATCAAGTATTGAAATTGCTGCAAAATTCTAGCTTATAAATCCTGATTTTCAAATTTTGAAAAAAAAGGTATGGCATAAAATACATCATATTTTTGATAATGAAGCAGAAAACAAGATTTAAAAATTTTGGAAATACAGGTATCGGCCTCAAAAAAGCCATATCGGTCGATCTCTAATTTATATAATTAACCAATTACTCAAATATTTTTATTACTTTGGATCATAACTTTTGAACCCGAAACCCCAGCAGGTCATCCAAAGTATCAAAAGACTCAGATTGTAGCCTAGTTTCCAGAAAAAACATCAGCGAAATGCTACCATCTAACGGTTTGGGCTCTGGGCCTGGTGAAGTGGGCCAAGGTGGTCTAAAAGTCCTCCACTTATGACATCACTCAGAAAAAATACACACCCCTCAACGAAAAAACTTTTTTTTGAGTGCAAACTAGAAGACTTGCCATGTCTTTTGAGCCTTTGAACAGTTCTCCACCACTTTCAGCCCCGAGTTATCCACACGCAAAGCCACAAGCGATCTGGTTGTTTTGGCACGAGAATCCTCAAAAGCAGCCAAATGCTAAAGTGTTAAAGGCAGTTATGCTTAACTACGAAGTTTACAGTTATACAATACTGTACTTACAAAAAAGCTACTAGCAACATATTATTAGGCATTTGCAGAACTTATCTTAACTAACAACAATTTAACATTTCAGCACTCAAGTAAGTACGTTTTAGAACATACTATGAATTTTTCCACAGAACGCGCATGTACATTCCAGAATACACTTCACTTTTTCCCTTGCCAAAAGTGCCATGTCAATGCTTTTGTTATTGTAAGTATGTTCTGGAAAATACCAAGTGACTCGCTGTTGTTGTGACTTGCTGCTTTGCTAAAATACTATTTACCTAGAATGAAAACATCCTTGGATCAGCTTTCTTTAAAGTATATGAGTCCCAAAATTTGGTATAACATTCCTGAAAATCTGATATCTTTTTCACCTTATTCATTTGCATAACAATATAAAAACGTCCTGCTATCTTGCCAGATTCCTGTTGATTTTGTTTTATATGCTTGTCACTTTTGTAATATTGTGTTGATGTCAGTATTTTCCTTCGTACCATTTACCTCTACAGTTGCTCACTCCACCCACTGTACACAGGCATGCTTTTCACCTACTGCTTTTGCGTTGTTTTTTTGTCTTATTTTACCTGACATCGATTCAATGCATTGTTACTTTTTCTACTACTAGTTAAACATCTTCAATTAGAAATTAATTTATGCTCGCAACAGGGCTGGCAGAGAACTTGACCCAAGTAATCTTTCACCAACTGTTTGTGATTCAACATGTTAGAACACAAACATTAAACTGTGAAAATTGAAACGTCTGATGTTGTTATATTCTCAACAACATGAAATCAATTTGTGATCGTTGATGTCATTGCTTTTCCTCTTACTGCATTCGTGTAATTTCATGATTTGAGTCACAAAAATGCATGAATAAACCATACAACAAGCTCTCTGTAGCACAAATTTTTCTGCTCATGTCACTTTCACATGCATTGAGTCAACATTCAGTAACCGGCACAAAAAATTTCTTATCACATGCTTGTCCTGCATGCAAAACTCTGGGGCTTCCTGCACCCACCCCACAAATGCAGGTCACCGCAACTCGCGCAGGTGCCTGCCCTGCACAGGACTCTATTGTGTACCCTGCAGGCTATATGCACAAATTTGGTATGTCATCATGGTCAGTGGGTAACTGGATTGCTTTTTCATGGTCTATGTTATTAAAATGACATTTTGCCACTGTCATGCATGTCCTACATAATATTGTGGTTGCTGCATGCTTTTCTACTTATCACTTCCATTGCCACTCACTTTTGTTACATATGTGGAATGTGCATGACTCACCTCTTCATATCTCAACTCTTCATACATTGCTTCCCTCCATCTTTTATAAATGTGAATGGCTGTTGCCTAAGTTATGATATGATATTCATCAATTTGTTTGAAGTGTCATGCTTGTTTTCATACTTCATTTAGTCTTTACTCTTTGCTCTGTTATAATGATACTAAGTTCTGGATATGCTTTTTCAATAATAACAAATTGTACATATTTATGTTTGTGAATTGTTGAAATATGTTCCTATTTCATATTTGTTTTGTTTCAGTCCTATGTCTACATGTTGTTTTGGTTTTGGAAAGAGCAGAATGGTAAAGCCCAGAATGATCCAAGCAATAATCACATTGCATATTTTTTCCATGTTGATTTTTAGAGCAGCTTCCAACACCTCCAGTTCATCTTTGCACTTGAAGCATGGGGCAATTCACAGCAAATATGTGATTTTAGTAATTGAGAAGCAATTTTTTAATTAAAAAAATGCTTGATGCGGCTCAGTTAGCCTAGGTTTTCTTTGACGCTGTCAAGAACTTTAGTTTTTGCCTTGAAGTCTAGTAGGGCAGATTCCTGATGCAATGAAGATCCTAATACAGCATTCTCAGACATTTTCAAAAAAAATTTTCCATATTGTTTCATTACTTTTTAACACGAAATCAAAAGATTCAATACTAGCATTCAGCTTCATTTTCCAAAAATTTTGCTCATGGAACACAATGCAAAATACCTGCAGAACTGGCATCGACAGTGAAAAACAATTTCAATAAACAAACGGTTGAATTTAGAATTTCCATACTTTTTCAATACGTTATATACATCTTGGCCAAATTCAATACTTTTTCAAAGTCTAAAAAACCGATTTCACGACTCAATACTTCAAATACCACATGGGAACCCTGCTAATAACTCCCATTGATTGGGGTCTGGGATTTTTAGAGCTTGATTTTTGTGTCGTTGATGAGTAGCTTGCAATTAGAAAATTATTAATCTCCAGGTAAACCAAAGACAGTCCATTCTCATGGCAGCATTGTTGAGCAAGTTCCATGGGTCTCTACCCATACATCCATCATCAAGGTACCAAACATTTAGGTCAGATTTGACCTTGGATGTAACTACTAACTCCATAGATGGAAAGGGTGAAAATGACTTGGCCAAGGGAATCACCTTGTTGCACACCAGTGGCTGAATCCAAGCAGAACTCTCCACGGAAGAGCAATGTTTTTGAAGAATAGCAGTCCCATATGAAGGGGTAGATTTCCAGAAAGTGTATTTGAACTGCTTGAAGAACAATGCCTCAGTGAATGCTGATCAAAGCATTTTCAACATCAAGTTTAAATGAAATTTTTCCACTGTGCGGTTGGTCCATGAACAAACGGGTAGGATTGACTGCGCTTTCATACCCCAGAGGGGTGCATTGTCACCTGCTGTCACCAACATCAGACATCTGATCTGCTGATATTCCGGCACAGCAATATGAGATCCACTGCTCATAAGAACTATATTCAATGCAGTGAATCTTTGATATGGGCTCCACTGCTCACAACAGGAACTGCATTCAATAAATTGCATCTTCTTGTTTTCAACCAGCTTCACATTCCAAGACTACAACAGCCCGTGACCGTGAGGCACAACCTCCGCAAGAGAATCATCACTTATGAAAAAATTCCAAAGCAAGACACAGCAAAATTTTAGGCCATTGAGTTCTCCCGTAAATCATTAGATCACACTTCACACTTCAAAAGGCGGTGGCTATAGATGTGCCTGTGGATCTTGAAATTTGCAAACTTATTCATACGCCACCTGCGACGTAACAGTAACGCACTTTCCAAAAAGTGTCTCAAAGAAAGGTTTACCTAATACATTGGGGCCTGGGCTGACAGAGTTGCCTTGGGAAGTATTCTTCACCTGCCCATCAGTTTCCCACATCTATACTTACTGCCTTGCATGGATAGAATGGATGTAGAGCTCAGTTTGCACTTTTGAAATGACTATTCAGTCCATAAACAACAGTTCGAGCCTACAGTAAGTAACTTACTAATTTANTAATAGCCTACTAGGCGTCATCACTCCATCCCATAATGATCATAATCAAATGGACCTGGGAAATGGTGGCTGCACTAGCACTGTAGTCTGTAGCATAGGTCTATCTTCAAGGCTACTGTATTCCAGGTACTGTACGGCCAACTGCAAAACTCGGCAATTGCAGCCCCATCAGATCACAGTCACACCATTACAATTTAGTGCCATGCCCAACACCTTTATGCAATAAATTAAGTCATGTTCATCACAATTGACAATTGTCACAAAAAAAATGTGTGTCTGTAAAAACCAAATTCTCTCCGTAGAAGAACCGATGTTTACGTAAATAAACTTAATACATGCATTGACAGAGGTAATCATCAACAAGTCGCAGCGTTACCACTGCGTTTTTAAACATTACTGTCACTGAACTAGACACCATATAGCACGGTTTTGCAGCTAGACTAATAACTGAACAACGCACGAAACAAGTCGTACTAGGCCTAAATGCTTTGTAATTTGTTGCTCAGTGAGTCACACATGTCAGCGATGAGTCACATCTACACTGACTTCCCAATCTGAAACTACAGTACATCCAGGAAAGGAGGGTTGCGGTTAGGTTGCGAAGTGTTGGGGCGGTGGACTACAGCCGAAATTTTCAAATTTTGACGAACCGGTGTCAACGTCAAGCGAAATTTCTGACCAGCTACTGTTTGTCAGTTATTTTGCTTCTCAGCAAAAGAAAACAAAGCTTGGAAATAACTTTTTGATGTGTGTTGTATAAATTAAAACAATTTGGTTAAATCTCAGGCACCCACAACCAGCAATAGTACGGGAATTACTTCAACCACTGAAAAATTTTAGACTTACTTTTAGACCTCAAATATTTTTCCTTTTCTCACCCTAACCCAAACCCCAACCCGACACACTTACCTACACACGAATCCCCAAGCCCTAATCATAAGTTTTCTCAGTATATTTGATATTGCAGAATATTTCTTTGTGCATGAGTAGCCTACATGGTGTAGAGTCAGAACTATCGCAAGTCAAAAATTTCGCTTGACACCTGAAGTTTATCAGGAAGGATGATTAAAAATTTGGATTTCATGTCCGGGTTGGATTGAATTTCACAAATATTCCGGAGTTTTTCGAAGTTGGCAAAAATATCAGGGGAACATTTTTAGTCACAATCTGACTTCTTTTGCATTTGGTGTAATAAGACGGCGTTTCAGAGGATATTTCGTGTGCTGAATTCAAATCTGTAATCAGATTTTTTCTATCACGTCTTGATAAAATTTGAATCAATACATGCTTATTCCAGTCAATGACATCATAACACGATGCCAGTATTCCAGTTTTTAGAATGGGGGATTTTTCATATAATTTTGTTTTCGTTTTTTCTCATTACACGAGTCACTATTGGTCAGGGCCCAATCAGGTGGAAAGCCGTGCAGTTGCCACACTAGAAATTCCAAAACCTTTTTGGCTGTTAGGTACAAGTTACAATAATTTTTCCGCCTGACAAATCAAATGGTTGCCGCCCTGACAATGTTTCAATATTTCTGTTTTTCCACATTTGTTTCAACTTTTTTTCCAAGAATAGGCCTACTTTACTTCCTATAGACTGCTGAATAAAGTTGTGAGAACCCTTGAATATGAAAAAAACAAAACAGCTGTGCTGTATTCCAAGCACAAAATTTCAAACATCCCATGCTTATTTAAATTATCATTTGCCTATCTCATGGACTCGACCTTTTCCAATGGTGGATTACCTAATCACTTTGATAACTACTTTACTGAGATTGCATCAGTCCACCAGAGATGATCACTATCCGGTTTTCCGGTTGGATATCCAGCAGGATAGTGAGTTTGCAACCGGATACTTTTGTTTCTCTCCTATTCCGTTTTACGAGAGTTTCCGTTTTTCACAAAACCAATAGTAGGTTTCGTTTTACACCTATTATAAGCAAGTCAACAATAGACTCACCATGTAGGCTAAGCCAGCTCAGTATCACTCAACCTCGAGACCAACAACGTCTTAACCGCAGTCAGACCGTTGGGGTCCTACAGGTACCATTTTAAGAGTGTTGAACTTTTATTTGCCCACGGGACAACACATAATCACAATCATACTCGAATGCAGCAGAAAGCGATCGCATAGAAACACACAGAGAACACAACTGTACAGGGAGAACCACATCAGCGACCAAGCCGCACTTCATTCTAACTCCCGTGCTGTACAAGTTTTACAAGTGCAAGTGAGAACAGTGGTTAATTTCTCAAAGTCAAAGTATGTTTTAAACCGCGTGAAACCTCCTTCCCGTTTGAGAATCCAACCAACTGAACTGTTTGTCAAAAAAAATCGTCCCCCTTATATAGTACAATTAGCATCGCCTCTGACACACCAAGAGGCGGCTGTTACAATAAAACAAACACAATTCAATGCGTTGCTGCAACTCATGTCGCGAACGATGTTAATTAGTACTCAGCCATGCACAGTCGGTGATCGGTAATCAACGTTGTTTTCCCCGAACTGCATATGAGGACTCTCATGCCAAAATGTTTCTCTCAGCTTCCGACTTTCCACGGTTGATTCTCAGAAACTGTTTCAGGTTGCAAGTCATACAACAGCGCTTCCAGATCAAGCTCAGCTCACTTTGCTGATCGCACGTCTGTCTCGTTCGCATCTGAATCGCTTCCTGAACTTTGCCCGCTTGTGGTTGCTTCGCCGTTGATCTGACAAAGCATCTGGTGAAGAATTCGGTCGCCGTCCTCTCTTTTGCGCTTGACGCTGCAAGCCCATGCACGTTTTGTGCTTGGCTTGCTACCCGTACTTTTCATGATTTTTAAGTTGACGTCTACGTCGCGTGCCATCGTCACTTTTTCCAATGAGCCACCATCAAGCAAAACAGGGTTGTCATACCAAGTTGGAAATTGGTCTGCTTTGAGATTTGTCTTCCAAGTTGTGCCAGTCAGCCTTTTCTATGGCAGTTATAATTATTCTCATACTCAAAGATACCACGGTTTGTTCGGGTTGCCAAACATATCCAACTGTTGGTGCGGAGAACGGAACTCGATGAATATATTCCACCCAAATTCCTTCACGCTTGCATTTAATGGCAATGTAGAATCGGTGACCTTTGCTTGGTTCATCAATGTGCAGTTGTACACCGAAGAACACCGATCCAGTCACGCTTGCCAACAGATTAAGCAACACTCCATTAATTTCATCGTGACTGAGATCAGTTGGTTTCACATCGTCGTTTTTTCATACTCGTTGCGGTGAAATGTAGGCTAGTTCGAAATCTAGCCAAACCTCTATAACACATATACAGTTCTTGTATAATTTTCATAATTTCCTATGTTCCTGCACCACAAAACAACATTGGGCTTTGTACAGAACATATTTGCAACGTCAGAAGCCACACCACAAGTTACATCACATTTTCAAGCGACCCTTCACTGTCCGATTCGTCGCTCTGATCACACACTCTTCCGCTCAATCAAGGCAGTTCTAATTCAAGTGCGGCTTGGTGTTGTGCACACTTATTACGGCGTTCTAGTAGCACCATAGTGAATTGTTGCATTTTAACATCGGTTAAATCGCTAGCAGTTTTAATCGGTTTGAACAAACAATCAACGGCAATTCTCTTCCACAAATCATTTTCTACCGCTTGTTTAGGCGAAATCGGCGTACGTTTGTGCATAAATCCTATGGTTCGCTCAACATCATTTGACAACAATCGCTCTGTTAACAATTCACTATGTTGTGCGCTACTTCCGGCCACAACACTAAGGATATCTAAAAACTGCTTTCAAACGGTAACAGGGTACGGATCCGGATATCCGAAGCGCTTTTATCGATATTCCGAGGATTCAGACTTTTGGAAAAAGTTGCACATTGCAGAATCATTCATTAATTTTCTTCAGAAGCATCTTTTCAGCTTTCTGTGCCATGCGAGTCTGTCTATGGTGCAATCACTGTACCGTAATGTAATCCCATTCCCCCTCTTAAATCTGTTAAATGGACACACCAAGCTTGTCAGCATCAGTCTGTTCCTGATGTGGCAAGATATGGCTCTTTCAGTAGCCTGTACATTAGGGACGTTGCTTGCTGCATATCTATACCTAGACTAACGCTAGCTGGTGTAGGCCTACTGTGATCTGTAGTCTAGACTAGCTAGAGCACTCTAGCTCTTTTAATGTGAACTGTAGTCTACACCAGGCCTTGAGGTTTTCACGCCTATTCTACACGAGCCTGCAAGTGCATTGACTGGTTGTTGGATCATACCAGGCCAGATAGCTTTTTTCTTTCTCAAACATGATATGCAAAATTGAGACACTGACTTGTTAGACTGAGTTTTTAGTCAGTCATTTCAATATGAATGACATATTTGAAGCCAGTAGTGTGTTGTTTTGAATGCTTTTTGTTTTGGTTTGTAGACTAGCATTGCTATGTAGTTAGGTTTGGTTAAAGTGCAACAATGGTTAGGATTAATAACTGAAATTACGAATGTGAACTCACTGATGGTATTAAAATCTAGGCAGTAGCTATAGATTAGCCTGTGGATCTTGAAATTTGAAAACCTATTCATACAACACGTGACGTAACATTAACGCATGACGAGAGTGCAGGAGGCTTGGTAGACACGAAATAAACGTAAAAGATAAACCTAACCCTAACCATAGCACAAACCTAACCTTAATCCTAACCATAACTAACTTATTGCTAACCTAACCCTAACCTAACGCTAACCTATCCCTAAGCTAACTCTAGGCTAACGTTAACCTAACTACACTAACCCGTAAAGGTAAGACGTAAGCCTGAAAAAAAGTAAACAAAAAAAATAAAGTCGGCAAGGTGAGAGTCGAACCTAAATGCATTAGCATAGCAGCCATAACGCCTAACCGCTACACCACGAGACCCACGCCGTTTGAATGACAAACTGACCCTTTTGTTTGAATTGCACCAGGACAGGTCTATCCGTAGTCTAAAACAGGGGTCACCAAACTACGGCCCGCGGGCCAAATCCGGCCCGCGAAGCCATTTCATCCGGCCCGCGTAGACATTTTGCCAATGAGGAAAAACAA
>JGI24158J21664_10007107_pt1 | contig 14834 bp, 8 predicted proteins | sample Ectturendosymbi3_FD_21664 | JGI IMG/M metagenome (IMG submission 21664) | reverse complement strand
TGCAGTATTTTCGACGTTTTACGAATAGAATGTTGGTCTTGCCACAACGTGCACAAATCAAATCTATAAAACAGATGAAATTTTTGTCTAGGCAGACACAAGATAGATGGAAATTTGTAATTGCAAATGTAAGGGGGAGGGGTTTGCAAATTGTGACGTTATATTTGAAGGGGGTTTAAATACTTGTGACGAAATGTGACAAGGGAGGGGGTAGATTTTTGCCCAAAATAGTGTGACGTCATTTATGGACGGCCCCTATGCAAGTGGTGGCTAGATTAGGAATCTGCACAATGCAAATAAATACATATTCTACTGTACTACTGTACACTACTTCTAATAACATCATCATGACAAGCCAAAGCCTATTACTATAGGTTATTTCGGCACACCTGTTGCTTCTTTACACTCTGTTTTGTTGACCATTACTTTTTTCATGTGTCTTGTAGTTTTGCTCACATCATTAGCCCAACATTCTCATGATTACGGCATGGATCCATTCCTAAATTCCTGAACTGCATTGTCACATACACACTATATTTTGCACTAACTTCTATAAATCATCATTAGTAGTGCAATGCTCGGTACTCCCACCCAGTGTCACACTTTTGTGATATAGGTCGACGCTGGTCAGAAGACACGTCTCAATCAATTCCATCCCGTTTGACAACAACAAGCATCATTACAGAAATTTTAACAGGTCCCTTAAAATTTTTCATTGGATCCTGCATAGACCTTAATGTTGACTCCGGCTACGGCTCGAACTTGAAATATGGACTCCGGCTCTTGGTCCGACCTAAAATCCAAACGTCGGCAGGAGTCCATTCCGCGATCATGTCAGTTTGTCATATTGTATTGTTTCGCTTTTCGTTTATTACTTTCGTATCCAAGCAAGTGAACCACAATGCTAGATAAAAACAGGTAAATTAATTGCAGAGCAGAAATTGCATCTTTATAATTTGTTTAAACCGCAAGTATTGCTGCATGTATGACAAACGTGACATAATGTAATTTCTGCTATATCGCTATGCTGTTTTGTGTGAGTTATTCCAGACTGTGCATGTGCTTATTGTAAGTTAAAATTGAACGTTGCAAAAATTCAATTTTTGCAGATTTGCAAATTCTGATTTTGGAAAGATATTATCGATTTCAGAAAACTGCTGAAAAAACTTGCATACATTTGTTTCGTTATACTCGCTTTCTTAACGCATTTCTAGGTCTCACGAATGGTCTGCGGAACCTGTCTGCTTGCTTGCACTGTGGACAAAAGGTCAAATATTGGAAGGTTCTTCAAAAGTCAAAGTGGCGCTTTACTTTGCAATTAGGTGTAGGGGAAGGTGGGGCACAATAGGACTAGGGGAACAGTCGTCTTTTTTGATTTATTCAAAAGGTTGAAAACGTTGAACTTTAAAATTTCCATGATGATTTAGTGTCACACCAGCCGTAGTACTAAAGTGAATTTTTCCTTGATAGGCAGCCGTTGTTACGAGTTACAGAGCAAGTTGTGTTTTTGCTACCCAAAAAAAATTTTATGAAATTGCATTTAGATTTGGGTTTTGTCCACGTTAATTAATATCTTCTGTTCTGAGTTTTTGTGACGTTGTAGTCAGGGCAGTGCAACATTATTTGATAATGCCAGATTTTAAATTCTGTTTAAGTTGAGTTGCTACTTCTTCATTTTATTTTTTAGATATGCATAGGGCACAGCTGACAAAAAAATGGGCACACGCAACACATTGCCACTAGGTCAATCTGAACAAGATAAAGCTTGAGGGTTTATATTGGAATGCAGTACAGAATAATTATAATCCATGAGCATTTTCAGGTTTATTATGTGCTTAGAGGCACATTATATTTGTATGGTAAAGCATGAATTTTAGCGTACTGAATTGGTTTCATTTAGTGGTTTGTTATCATACAAATTTGTTTTGCCATGCAGTGATAGTGGGTAATTAGAATGTGAAAAAAATGGAGAGGCATCAGCAAGTGCCTATTTTACGTGGGATATCACGTGAACATTATGCAATGCATGGAACTCGACTTTTATTGGACGGTCAGGTGTACCCCATGCTCATGTCGAGTGTGCCCCAGGCATGGGGGACATTCGACAGAAAAAACACCCTTTTGAAATTGAGTGCTTTGGATTTGAACATTGGATTTGACGTTCAATCCAGTGAACAGTTCCCATTTCGATAATAATTTCAAACGAACGATAAATTGTCCAACAACTCAGGCTAATGTGAATGAACCTAGTAAGCGGACGACTTATTGGCACTACAGTGGCTATTCTAGAACGAAAAATGTGGGAAGTACTGCGGGGCCAAGGAAAAAGTAGGGGGGGCAACATAAATATCTTTTCTGCATGGTGATTTTCCACTGCATATAAGATTGATTTACTATGATTAAACCTATCATACCCAGCATCGACTTGTGAATATAATCATGCCGGATCTCTATCGCCATCTAGCCAGTTGTAAATGTCAAAAATCAAGCTGCAGTGCTTCTGAATCGTTCTGTAATGTTTTTGGGATGGTACGTCCTAAAAATCTTGGAAACGATTGTTGGGTTGATATAGGTCTTTGACAACTTTGGGAGAAAAAGTCAAAAACCAGCAAAGGCCATACTGCCACTGCGAAATTGCAGTGCTTTGTACAAGTGTAAAAGCATCCAGGTTTCCGAACACCGTTGTTTTGCCCTCAACAGCAGAGCTCCCACACGTAATCTCAAATTTTGCTCTCAACTGTAAAACTATGTACTGTATAAACTACTCATGGTTAATCCGATAAACTTTCTGCGTAGAACTCTTTTCCATGCTATAAAAGTATAGCCTATAGCCTATATTCCGTAGGTAAGGAGTTTGTAACAGAACAACAGTTGGCTTGTCGATGGACATGAAGTGTGAATGTGAAGCTGAGTGGGCTACATTTGAAGAATGCTTGGTAAGCTAGGATAAAGTGACAGCCACCTGGTTACGCTATGAGATTAAACAGCTTTTACGAAATTGTATCAGAGAAATTCACCTTTCTAACAAAACACTAATTATCAACATCCTAGTCTCAGGCGAAATGACTTGAGAGATTTATTTGTAGAAGTACTTGACTTTCAATACCTTTTTCAGTTTCGTAAAATTTTATGCATTTTTTGAAGTTGTTCCGAGCTGTGTACATCCAGTGAAATGCGCTAAACGTTTTGATTTTGAGGTGATTTGAGGAACAAATTTTGCAATACAAAGGAAAGGTTAACTGTAACAAAGTTTGCTCTCACACCTGGAATTGAAAATCAGTGTGATGCGTGATTAACTACGTCTGCACAAAGGTTGCATTGAGGAGATAAACTCTAAAACTAAATCCTTACCAAAAACCTTGCAATGTGACCTGTTGCACAAACAATCATATGCACGTTTCTTTCTCCACAAAAACACTGTATATGATGAGCAGAGTCAGTAGGAATCAATACAAAAACACTGTATGATTTGAACTCTTAGAATATGAGCAGAGTCAATAGGAAATCAACATTAGCTTCGGCGGCCAGTAGTGGTATTTTCTTCCAATAAGATGTTTACGTTTAAACGTATTCCGACTAATGTATGTACTGTAGATGTGAAGTACCCTGGTTTGCAGAAATTTACTCATAAAGTTCAAATTTTGTTTAATTTATTGATGAATCAACACTGAAGCGTGAAAGACGATAGACACTGACGCATTAAAGACCAAAGCACTTACTACGGGAAAGTCCAGAGAACAATCTTGGGAAATTTTGGTCATAAACTAAATTCCAATCCCTGGCAAGCAATCACAGTGCTCTGGCAAACCATCCAGCGTCTCCGTGCCAAAAGATCAAATATTGCTAGACCCATCAAAAGCCAAAAGGGTGTCTTACTCAGTAGCATTCTTTGTAGATGGAGAAAGTTTGTCAATTGTCATACAAACCCAGTCACTCTCATACCATCAGACTCACAGGGGATGCGCTTAGGGGCAGATTATTCCACCACTGCCACCAAAGCCTTCCTAACTGTTGAAACACTGAAGGCTGAAGGTTGGGATGAAATTTGAATTAAAATGCTTAAGCTTTGAACAGAGGATTTGCTTCGTTGGCTTTTTGCTTCAAGGGCCTGCCATTCTGGAGGGGCACCGAAAGATTGGCAAGATAAGGTGATCATTCTCATAAACAAGAAGGGAGACATGAGAGAATGCACAAACTACTAAGGCATCTCAACTTCGCTTTCGTGGAAAAATGTATAGCAAATGTTCTGAACAACGATGTACGGAAATAATTGAAACAAATCTGGATGATAACAAGCGCGATGTTCGCCTGCCCACAGCAACAATTTTCAATCTCCAGCAAATTTTCGATAAATCTTGTGTTTATGCCAAAGACAGCTACGCATATTTTGTCGGCCTGGGCTGTTACTGCTTTCAAGTCAGTCTATTCCTTCTTAGGGCTTTGTGGTGATGTTGGCAAAGATAAATCACAACGGTTTACCGTGGATGTTTAACCCGACAAAGGTGTGCGTTGTCAACAATCCTCTTAAAACGCTCGCGTGAGCCACTTAAATGGTTCGGACAAGTTCAGTCATAACTCGCCAACCGATAGAGCTAGAGAGCTAATCGAACCCTTTAAATATGCAGAAAGTCTTCCAGTTTCGATTTGTTCAAAATTGGGCAGTTTTGGTTTGAACATTTTGTAGGACAGCATGGCGTCACGGGGTAGTCACGGTATAGTCATTAAAACCGGAGAAAAATAATTTCAAGTGGCGATTCGCTTGTGTTTTCAAAACAGAACGAACTCGGCGATAATCCCCGCATCTTTAAATCCCTTGGTTGGCCATACTTACCGCCAATACTAGATGGTCAATCAAGTGCTTTAAAAATGCGGATTTTTGGCTAGTTTATTTCCCTGCTCAGATAACACATCAGGCCTGACAAAATGGTTGACGAATGCCAAAATGGAAATTAACTTTTTAAGAGCACAGGCGCACTTTTTAACAGCTCAGCAATTATTTTCTAGGTCGTTTGATATGATAAAACAAACGTGTTGTACTGTATTTCGAAATATATTTAAAAACATGTAGATGATTTCTGTTGGAAGCCCGCAAGGTGGCTCCTGCCCAAATAGCCAAATTCCTTGTACCGAAGTTAACTATGAGCCGCCCGTGTGGACTCCGCTTGTCTTATCAGTGAAATCCCTCAATGGACGCAGTTACGAAACTTGCTCATCGATTGAAATGCCAGACTTGTTTATGCTAAAGTGCCACTAGAGACCAGATGTTGTACAACAGCACAGATTTTGTTATCACACGTTAGTCAACCACTGCCAACTTGGTAGTAACCCCCCACTTACTCAAAAAATACAAAACGTACGCATATTTCGATACGACTGCTCGACGGAAAGCTTTGAAAAATCAGCTACTAAAGGAATCAGTTTATCAAGAATGTTTCAAGTCTTTTTAAAATTTAGTTGAAAACTGAATTCGCCTGATGTGGCTAGCATTACGTGAGCAGGGAAAACAACACAAGGAAACTGCTCCTTTCAATTTTTTCTCAGGTCTCGATGACATCACCGTGACCGCCCCGTGACGTCACGCTTCAGCATAAAACCTTCAAACGAAAACAGTCCGATATTTTAAACTGAACCAGAAGACTTCACACATACCCAGATGGTTGGACTAGCTGCCTAGTTTTATCTGTTGTCTAGTTATGACTAACCATGTCCGAGCCACTCAAGTGGCTTGCGCAGGCACTAAAGGGTTTCCGTGTGAACTGGATATGCAGACAGTCGAATGAACGAGTGTGCCATTGTAGAGAGCAGCTATGAGACTCCGGCTGGCTTCCCTCAATTATAAGCGCCCAAGTTGTCGAAAGGACCAGGTTGCGTGGTTGTATCTTCAAATGACTTGTTTCTTTTCAGCAGAACTATCGGAAACTGGTGAAAAAAACGGTGAAAGCATTTCTAGTCCTCATATCGATTTTCCTCCTCGTATTTCACACATTTTGTTATTTAAAAACGCTCTGGAATGTCAACACAATGACGCATGATGGCGTCTGCTTGCAGAGAGAGAATATTTCTATAATGTTTTGCCTGGATGGCCGTTTCAGTCGGAAAACGCACGAAAAAAAAGAAATTGCATCAATGTAGAATTTTTGTTTATTTTAAGAAATGCGAAAAATTGGTCAAAAGGCTGGAGACTTTGCGTAAAACTTATCGTCAAGTTGCATAGCATTCTAATGAACACTCGATTGTATTGGTTTTTGCAGATCTTCCATGATCGACATGCTATTATAATTTGTCTGAACCCCACAAGAGGCTTCGTTTGTTTTTATAGTTGCCCTTATGCACACTTGCCTCCACGCCTTCAAGCGGATACCTGCAAAAACGCTTTGTTATCCTAAATATTGGAATAACCGGGCTTAAACAAAGTCTGTACACCCACTAGCAAAGCTGCACCTGCAACCGAGGTAACACCTGCATAAATATAAGAAAATAAACAATGGCCAGCATTGCCACGTTGATGCTTGATAAAAGTTGTTTTAATTACTTCTTGACATCACCATGACACAGAAAAAAGACATCCAGTGGCTGAGGCCGATATACTTTCTAAAGTTGTGCCGACGCGTGTGTCATAATGAGACTCTGTGTAATAATGTAATCTTATCGGTTGATCTTGTAGCCATTGACAACCTTTAAAGAAATTGCTAAAGCCATGGTAAACGAATAGTGCATGCGGATTAAATATGGCTACTTTTGCAAAGTTCTGTATTAAAGTTGGGTTGATGAAATCATTTTAATCAAGTACTTACAGGCACGTACTCGGGAAATGGTATAGAGAATAGAGTAGATCCATTGCCATACATAGCAGCGATACTTGCGGTTTTAACAAACTATGAAGACACAAGTATTTTTACTGCAATCAATTCAACAGTTATTATCCATCATCGCGGTTCAAATGCTTGGAACAAAGTTTCTAATATCAAGTAACGCTCTATGTGAGAAACGCCTGTGACATGATGCAGCAAAAGAGAACAACTTGTACGCTGCATTACTTTTGACACGCAGAACAGCTAGTGGAAGCAGCTTCCAAAACTCACATGAATTCAGCATTGTGTTTCTTGTGATTCAGAAGATATACAAACGTTTTAATAAAAAACGATATCTGCCTTCTGCTATTTTCGTCACTGCATTATGTTATACATGTTAGTGATAGTTTTATATTTTTAAGTGTCTGAATATCGATATGATTTATTAACTTGCCATTAACGCATCACCTTTTTGAGCTTCTTAAACATAAACGCTTGAATGAACCTTTCGTCTGTTACAATCTATGTTTAAAGGCTTGTGTTTTTCAGTAAGCAGGAGACTGTTTGGCAGCCACCCTGTGAATGATCGCCAATTTTTCTTTAAAATATTCCCGCTTTGTTGAGTTGTTTTCTTATTTCTTAACATCAGTAATTGTTTATGGAATCGCAAACCTTGGTTGGAAAAATATATTTATTTATTATAGAAAGATTGATTTTTCAATTATGATTTAATTCATTGTCGTATTTTCTCAATGGCAATCATATGCTGTTTGAACCTTTTATTTATTTTCTCAAGAACCTCATGCAAGCAAACGGTTCTTAATATGTGCTTTCCGCATAAACAGTTGGCAAGCATGCTTGAAAGTAACTCTGCGAATGAAAGCCTAGGCAGCGGTGTTTTCGTCCAAAAGTGCAGAAGCCGTCTCCAAACCAAGTGTGTTTGAGTTTGACAATAAACGCTACGCAATCCAGAAAAGCGTATGTCCCTTTGCTTGCTATCTATCATCAAGAAAATCATTTACAACGACATACTGGTACAGTTTTTTTTAAGGTGTTTTAAGGACCCGATTCTGATCCCTAGAATTGAAAATTGGGTCCTTAGAATCAGATAAAATTATCATCGGGCCCCTAGAATCAGAGAAATCGGGTCCCTACAAGTCCATACCGGGTGTTATGAGTTTGAGGCAATGTGCTGAATCCGCTGATTGCTCTAATGCGTTGATTGCATGACGTCAGGCACCTGGTTGCAAAACGGTCGATGCAACTCATTTTCGTGCTCGGTGTTCAGAGTGAAGTTGCGCTTGTATCGTTGGTGTAATTCCTTAGTAAATTAAAGCCTAGTTGTTCTGCATTTATGCTGTTATAAGGAAGGCTGTCACCGGGTACCTAACAGTTTCCTTAAAAAAACCTGTACTAGTCAAAGTAGTATCAAAATATATGATAAGCTACTTTCGCGAATATACAATTAAATCGAAACACCGCAAATTGTTAAAAACCCCACAAAAGCAGAAGTGCAAATCTACTCATTCTTGATTCCAAGTAATTCAGCAACACCTTTGGGCTTCAAAGTAGCAAAATCATTATCACTTCGCACTCGCATAACTTTTCCAGCTTGTCAAAACAAACACGCAAAAAACATAGTAGTCACATCCATATAAAGGTGGAAAAACAAGTAAAGGTAGTGAGAGGAGAAAACAGACTGATAAATTTATTTTTTGAAAATCTGAAGAAAAAAGTAATTTCACTTCGAGTGGCTTTCACGTTTGTAAGTTTGAACGGACTGAAGAGAGTGGAGTCTTAAAACTAATTTATTTCTCAATGCGATTATGCACAATATCAAAAGAAATACTGGTTCAAATTCCTAGCATCAACTTCGCACATTAGCTGTTGGTTTCCAGTCGCTGTTTATCTGGAGCTTGCAATAGTTCCTGGAAAATAAGCGGTATTACAAACTAATACCGGTACTTCACTTTAGTGTGTATTCATCAGCTAAAATTGCGGGCATCTTTCAAAATATAGTGTGAGGTCCTTGCGATGAGGATGTATGAACATCCTTTGCATACAGCACTACTTCCTTGTTCCGAGAGCTTCCAGAAATCACAGAGTAGTGGGGTATTCTACAAAGCAGCTGTCAAATGATATAGTGCTCGGATGTGTGCACAGCAACAAGCCAGCTTGGAAACGCATGGCAGAAACGAGAAGTAAAAGAAAAGCTTTACGACCAAGATTTTTCGTGTGTCTGTGTGTGCAGCCGGTGCAGCCTGGGTTTCCCCCAATCCATAATTTTCATATTTTATAATTTAAATAACTCCCATATATTTGCTTGTTATAATATTCAAATATTCATGAGTTGTTTGATATGTTTTCATGTTTTTATTATTTCTCTTATTTTTGCGTTTTCATAGTTTCAACAATATTTTTGATATTTATGTACTTTTGCATGTTTTCGATTTGTTCAATATTTTTAATGTTTTTGATTACTTTCATATTTTTGCATTTTCAAATATCATATTTTTAATATTGTATGTTTTGACTTTATGACATTTTTTCATGTTTTTGATAATTAGCACATTTTTGCGTAATGAATAATAATTATATTATGACAATATTTTTCATGTTTTAGAGTTTTTAGATATTTTTTTCGTGTTTTTTGAGTATTTTCACATTTCTGCATTTTTAAGATTTTCGACTTTCTGCAGCTCACAAGTGTAGGCATGCCTAGGCATGTCAGATTTTAATTCCATTATTATTTTCACGTCACTGATGCGTGCTGCAATTTCGTCATTGGCGCCAGCAATTTCATCAGAGATGATGTCGCAGCAGAAAAAAGCAAACAATTGCGAAAACGAAGTGTAGGAAGAAAAAAGTTTATACGTCACAATATATGCTTAGCCACACTGTATATTTTCATAACTTTATCTTCACACACGCTGTTGGAATAAACTCATTCACAGAAAAAACTCATTCAAGTTTGATAACAATGATGTCGATCTTAATTCAATTCCTTTAGCCATGCTTTACAGATCGTTGAAGGGAGTTAAGTATAGAAATCTTAGGATCTACACATTGTTGTTTTCCCGAGTGCGCACATGCTTTGTTGAAAGAGATTTTTGTCAGTTCCACTCCAATACGGAACGCTGCAAAAAGAGCTTTGTTTCATCAACGTTTATGCTTACCATGGTGGTTGGACATATTTAGGTAAAGGTTTCAATGACTGCACGAGTATGCGTAAAAAATATTTCTCATAGTCTCATCACAGCACACGAGTTCAGGCATCTTTAGAGAACATGTTGACTTCAGCCAAGGAAACAGTCTTTCCTTGGGTGCCACGTTGATGCGAAGGGTTAATTTCAGCAGTTTTTCACAACCAACCACGCGCCAGTCCTGACGTATATTTATTTTCGTGTCTTTTGCTGTTGCTATTACTTCAGTTGCAGCTTTATACGTGGGTGTGCAGGCTTTATTTAAACCCGGTTATTTCGATCGTTGGGATAACAATGCGTTTTTGTAGGTATCCGCTTGAAGACGTGGAGGCATTTGCGCAAAGAGCAACTATGAAAACAAAACAATCTCTTGTGAGGTTCAACCAGTTGGCAAGGACATGCCAATGATGGATGATCTTCAAGAACCAAGTCTTCATTAGAATGCTTTGCATGTTTATGATTATGTTTGTTCAAAGTCCCTGGCCTTTTGTCCAACTTAGGTAGTTAATGTGGGTAACCAGACCTCCAGAGGTTTTGTTTGATCGCAACAGAGACTTTTTTAATATTTTCACTATTATTTCGACGGTGTCTTTCAGAACCTCTTGCACTGTTCAAAGTGCGAGGCAACGGCTCATGACAAACTAACTCCCCATAGGCTTTTACTGATTGTGCACTAATAACTGCAGTTGATTTTTAAGATCTGCATAGTCACGAAGGACACTCGTTTTCCCATTCTGGCTAAAGTCAAGGAATGAGATCCCAGCTTATGGTAAAATCACAGTGTAATTTGACCAAGGGGTTTGCGCTTTTCCTAAAACAATATAAATTCACAATTAACGCCATGTTTTATTCGTTTTCTTTTCTCGATGAAATCAGTCAATCTGGCAATGCACTGGCGGTGTATTCACTCCGCAAGTAAACACCCACAGGGTTACGTTGTTGTGGCAACGCAAGGTAAACAATTACAATATTCAAGAATTCGCTTTCAAACTTTCATTTCTTCCTCAGTCGTACTATTTGCATTTGATCTTCAGCTTTCATTCACTTAATCATTTATTCATTCATTTCTACTGTTCAAGTGTTTCATTTCTACTGTTCAAGCGCAGGAACTGTCCAAGTGCATGCTGAAGGTCTTGTTTAGAAGATGCAAGCCATACCTATGCATTCATACAAAGCAGACAGTTGCTACTACACTACAGCTCCCAACAATGTCACACAGATTTATTTTGGGCTTATCACCTCGATGCAGACGTAGTTAGCCACGTTGATTTCGAACAGCTGTGTCCAACCCGCGGGATGCATTCGGCCCAGTCGAAGGTTTTGTGCGGCCCAGTTTACGTTTTCGCTGTAGTATAAACAGCCTATATACTGACAACCTGTCCTTCATTGGCACTAAACTTGTCTTTGAAATCTCACTTATGGAGTGTTTAAAGAAAGGTGCCAAACACTTGTCATCATTGCTATTAGCATTCGAACGCTCTCAGTACATTAGCTTAAACTAAATTTAGTTTGCTAAAATCAAAGTAAGTCATTCAATGTGCGGCCCTTGCTAAAATAGTAAAGTAATATTTGGCTCAGTGAGTATTTTGTGCAGGACATAGCTGATTTAGAAACTACAGGGAAAAAAACAAAATCTGTTGTTGTTCTGCAAACCACTTTAAATTCATAAACGTTTGGCGTACATCATACAGTATACGCAGTCCGTAACAAAAAAGCATAAAGTCTTCTTGAAACTGAAAATGTGTAAAGTTAGGTACTTCTGCAACCAAACGACTTACCAAGTTTTCAGACTGAAAGGACGTATACGACAGATATTTTGTAATAAAAATCAAATTCTTTGAAAGACTTAACTAAAAACTTTTCTTCGTCAACCGTAAGAAATTGAGCCAAAACGAATTCCGAGTTCCTACCCAAGTGTTTTCTTTATCTGGTACATTACTAGAGATTCCGAGGAGCACGCCAAACCTACGCAAACGCCCAAGAATAAGCTTCTGATAAATTTTAGTACATGCTTGGAAGCATGTCAAAAGCAATGAAAACTTATTATCTGGAGCAAGTACTGTTTTCAAAGCAAGGAAGAAAATCTGCATGCAGAAGGTTTATCGGGTTAACCACAAAATGGTTTATACAGTACTTGTTTTTGTCTTTTATTACATGAAACCTCTTAATGAATCAGAAATCTGTTGCAAAGAATGTCTATGTTTTGCACGTAATTGAGACATAGCAGATTGACTCAGAGTATGCGCGAGGGATATATTGTTTCTCAGAAATTAATACTAATTTGCACTTCGGCCCACATCCACTGAAAAAACAAAGCTCAACAACTAACATAGCAAATGACTGGACGAACTGTCTCGAGGAACAAAACAGGAAAGAGGCCAAGCACAAGTATACTGTGAGACAGACCAGTCAGCATGCATCCTGAAGCGAAAAGCGCACGGCACGATACTTAAAACGTCTTGATCGCGCCACAAACAAACGAACGTGAACGTTACAAAGAAAATGTCAAATATTACAACAACAGAAAAACTACCCTACAGTTGCAAAACAAAGCAGCAGATCACACAGAGTGTAAAATGCGCTGTCGAAAGAATGGAAGGTGTGAAGGTAGAACAATGCAGCATCGTCCTTTCGATGCATGTTGCTACCACTCCTACAATAATATTTTGAAGCAGCATGCACAGGGATTTCGGGGAGCACAGACAGCTAACAATTGTTTGCAGGTCACAACTGAAAGACATACGACCCAGCACAACAGCAGGAACTCGTTATTGCGTCATGCCCACATATGCCACTTCCGTTGAGGTAGCAAAGAGCTACCCTACGATCTCACCAATCATGCAGGAGTGTGAAGAACGTAGCAGCAGAAGCTCAGTCTCGAGCGACTGGAATAGCAACGACTGGTAAACGCGGGTTGACTGCAAAGTAAGTTTGTTCATTCAACAAACGTGCTTGACAAACTTGGAAAAGTGCGCATCTGTCGCAACGATGTTGTTCAAATTCAAATTTCTAACTCGAAAACCCGCATCAAAAAATCAACAAAACTTTTCAAAACCTGACAGTACATGCTGAAATATCGACGTTGACATAAATCAGGTGATTTTTCTATATTTTTTTTTGTTTGCAGATATGAAACAAACCTTACGATATTGCCCGTTTGATGTAGTTTATTGTGCTTGAAATCAAATTGGTTTGGTTTACCTGAATATCCTGCTGAAGCATGCTTTAATATCACTGAAACGACATGACACCTGCGGTGCATTTGATTAATGCAAACGTTTGCAAGATTACGTTTGCATGTTAGAACGCGTCGATGTAAGCTCAGCTCTAGATCAGTAAAAATTTATGAAAACCACGTATCTAGAATACATTCTGAGTAAATTTGCCGTAGCTACGTTTCGATTACGTCCAACATAAATAGGTATTCTTTATAAGAGATTTATAATGGATTGAGAGGTTTCTTGTAATAAAAGAAAAAAGTAGGTACTGTATAACTATAAACTACTGATTGTTTTTCCGATAAACCTTCTGCTTGCAGACTTGTGCCCTTGCTGGGAAAGCAGGCTTGCTGTTGATAATAAGTTCTTGTTACTTCTTGACACGCGTCCAAACACGTATTAAAATTTATGAAAGGTTTATTCTTGAGCGTTTACATACATTTAGTGCGCTTCCCAGAATTTCCAAAAATGTATGGTAAAGACAGCACTTGCGTAAGAATTCTTTAACCCGATCTCTTGCGGCTGATGTGGATAATTTTCTAGATAATTCTTTCGAAGAGCTTGCCCCTTTTGACAAAATACTCGTGCTATAAGTCCTTCTTTCAGTATGAAAAACTTGGTAAGTCATTTGGTTGCAGACGTACCCAACTTTACACATTTTTTGCTGCAAAAACTTTAGTTTTTTTTTCAGGCTGCGCATTTCGTTTGAAGTATGGTAAACATGTGTGAATTAGAAGTGATTGTTAGGACAACAACATATTTTTTCCCTGTAGTTTCTAAATAAACGTGGCTAACTACGTCTGCCTTGTGGTGATAACCTCAAACTAAATCTTGATGTACCGCAAAGTTTACTATGCGATGTTTTGCACAAAGAATCACATGCACGTTGCCTTTCCCCGCAAAAACTTTTTGATGTCACCATTGACTTTCAACTCGTAGAACATGAACAGAGACAACAGGAAATTAACCGGAGTGTCGGTGGCCAGTTCTCATTTGGTTTAAAATATTGTTTCATTTCTGTTTCCATCACAACGTACCCCTGTAGGTGTTTACTTGCGGAGTTAGGACATCGCCAGTGCCTAGCCAGGTTGACTGGTTTGATCGAGAAAACAACAAAAAAAAAATGGCGTCAATAGTCAATTTATATTTTTTTTAGGAAAATGGCAAGACTTTGGTTAAATAGCACTTTGATTTTTCCATAAACTGGGGGTTAATTAATTGTTTCTAACCAGAATCAGAAACGAACTCCCGTCATGACCACTGCGTCCAGATATTGCAAATCAAGTGTTGTTATGGATTCTACAAGTAAGTGAATGGCTGTAAGAATTTTGTTTGTCATGAACCGTTACTTCGGACTTTGGACAGGATTTTTAGGCTGTTTGAAAAACACAGTCGAAGCAATATTGAAACTAATCACAAAGTGTTCTGAAAGGCCAATGACTGCAAGTTAACTAACTTAACTGGACAAAAGATTTGCGACTTTTCGCAAACCTTGTTATAAAAATGCAACGCATTCTAATGAATTTTACGGCCGAAGTGTCCCGCTGGACTCAATAACCTAGCTCAGTGCCCTTGTCCACGAGAAACTCGGTGTAAAACAAGTTGTGCTAAACGCTTTAGTT
>JGI24158J21664_10007106_pt1 | contig 14835 bp, 11 predicted proteins | sample Ectturendosymbi3_FD_21664 | JGI IMG/M metagenome (IMG submission 21664) | reverse complement strand
AAAAAAATTTGCCCAGTTAAGATTTTCATGAGTCCTGAAATCAAGAAGATTTGATGAAGGACCTTCCAACTGCCGGGGAGTTGTTTTAAAACTTGAAAAGAGGAACTTTGGCGCATCGTCCATGGGTTTAAAAAAAAAGCCGCTCCAAATGTTTTGATCGTGTTCAAGAAATTGTCATCCAAGCGACTTCCACAGCAAGCTGATTTTTAAGTCGAGGTTAGCATCATTACAAATACAAGTGCTTAAAGACTTTGGCCTCATAGTTGTTCGTTCAAAAACTGGCCAGGAAGTGAGTCATCTTATTTTACTGTCGAATGTTCATAGCAAACAGGATTTTAACAGGTCAAAAATCCGCAACAATTTCAAGATTTTATTTATGCCAAGACAAAAACAATGATCACTGCCCCATTTATCAGGTTTGGTTGCGGCGGGGAAAGCGTTGAATGTTGCACTGGTGGCGAGTCAATGGCAGCACCGCGCATGAACTGTTCCCTTGCACTCTCCCATTAACGTCGAACACGAGGCTGGGCATGCCGCAAGCACCCTTTACCAAGACTTCGGTATGACTCGACCGGAAATTGAATCCCACCTACCAAGTTTTAGTTGCGCGTGGTCAACAACCGCACACCTACCCGAAGTCATTCAAAAGTAAAATTAACAATACATGGTAGCTTCGTAGAGATAGGTTAGCACTAATCAAATCATAAGGTTTACGCGAGGAAGATGGCGCTTAAACATTCAGTCGTACTGCTTGTCTTGTTTCATTTGTCCGTAACAGGAATGGCGATTGATGCTTAACGACAACGTAATGCAGCGCACCATCCAGCAACTTCTATTTGCAAACAGCTTGCTAAGTGACTGATTGTTACCAGACCTGGTGGATGAGGAGCTTTGATGTGTCAATAATAATTTACGGTCTTTTATTATAGACAAATCGTTCTGACTGTAATAATTTTTTTTATACATTGTGGAACAGCACACACAAACCATCGCAACCTGTCTCCTAATGGCACAACCATCCAAATCAATGCGACAAACTAAAACTTTCAGGTGGGCGTTTGAACAAGTGCGTCTCCGTCATGAAGCAAACATAACATTGCGCACCCGGCCAAGCACGAAGAGGTTAGAAAGAGACAATGGCAGGACATACGCGAGTGGGTGCGCGGCGGTGTTTGAACGCTTGCGTCTCACTATATAAGCGACGTGTTTCTATGTTGGGCGATGGTTCCATCGGGCTCACTGCTGTGTTAGGAACGCGTATCGGTAATTATCACAGGTGAGGTTCTGCCAGGGTTGTTCCGCTGCGGGGTCAACACATGGGTTGGAACAAGTACAACGAAAGCTCGCCGCAATGAATGCGAAGGAATTACACAAAAAGACGCAAAGCAATGTTAAAATCCATGGAAAATCCGACAAAAATTGTATGAGTTCGCCCAAATTGGTTTGTTCTTAATGTTATCACAAGCAGCCACCTCTGACAACACATTTGAGGCATCATCTTATGATGCCATAGAAGGTTTTAAGCAAATCGATTTCGCGCATGTCATTACAAACAACTCAGAAATGCAGCTAAACTTATCCAGCAGGCTCTGTCCTTGACTAGACGCTGGTGCCTAATCAAGCGTACACACTGCACAGGCTCAACGCTGTTACTAAACTGCTTTAGCAGGTAGAGGAGCGCAAGGGGCGATATTACTTGGCACGGCGCTGGAAGCCAGCAATGAATGCTTTGCATTGTTTGATACTTTAAGAACTTTCAACAGGAATAGGAATTATTGCAGTCGCTGCATTAATGGGATGGCGTCGCACTAGAGATGCCAATAAAAGGAGTGAAAGGCAACTAAAAAGAATTTCTTTCTAACAGAAGCAATCCACCAAGTTGCTCGTACCCACTAAGTTGAAAATGTAGGCTACAAAGTCAGAAGATATTTCAGTGGTGTTGCCAGCCCAAAATTTTGGGGGCAAACCTTTTGACCTTAAGCGAGCAACACAATTTTGTTTGGGACACCGCCTCACAAAGCACAAAAATGACAGGATATGCTAGAAATTTGGGGGGCATTGCCCCCTGGCTACGCCTATGAGATATTTTCCGATCACTTAGCATTTAAGTGGCACTCAGCGAATAATATTTTTAAATAATTGTTCTGAGTGAAGATGTGAAGTTAGTGGAAGTTACAGCGCTTGAAAATATTTGCATCATTGCGGTTTCAATTCTCTGCATTGATAAAATGGTAAATGCGAAGAAGACAAGGGAGTTTACTTCCTGAAGCTGCAAATGATTTAACATTTGCCAAACCTGCAGTCTGATTGCCCGCTGAATTGAACATTAACAATTGACATTTGCGTTGACACAGCTCAGCGCTCAAGTCAAATGCACGTTTAGTGTAAAAGCATAACATAACTGCCGACCTTTTATGGTCTCGCTGCAAGGCTACATACATTATCTTTTGATGCAGCAAAATATGAACTCACTGCAGTATGCGAATTTCTTCATTGATTTTCGCGCACCGTTCTTCGCGCTTTCGGCAAAACCAAATTAACAGATACGAGACCAAGACATGAAGCTGCTGCAGCCGGTTTCATGTTCTGAACGCACCAATACTTATGTTTCAAGATCTGTTTTAACAAATAAGGCGCCAAAACAACCCTAAAATTTGGGGCCCATAAGCGTCAACATAAAAAGAGTGAAAGAAAAATCAATTTGCCAAAAACGCAACAAAAGTCTACGAAAAATCTGGCATTCTTAACTTGTAACGTTAGTAGCTGGAAGCAGTAATTGCTCGAAGTTTATTCGACAATTGCTCTAGTTACAACCATACCAGAATCCTAATTATTGCAGGAATGCACTGCTCATAAAATTGCCGACTAACAACAATTGGCATTGTTTAAAGATCTGCGTTCAATTTCACTGACGAAAACAAAAACCTTGCTTTGTCTTCATCTATTAAGTGAGTTTGAGCAAAAATTTGAACACAAGATTAATCGGTGTAAAGTTTTGAAATGACAATAAAACATAAACTCCGCAATTAATTCTGTACGATCAATGGCGGTGGCAAGCACCGTCGTCGAATTGCCAGGCATTATGAAAACATCGTGACGTATTCAAGAAGGAATTTATTGAAGCGAGAATGGACAGAAAGACGATTACCGGTGACGACTGCAGCAGCAGCAGAAGGCTTGGCCAAATATTTAGCACAACCTCGCTGCGCGCGACTGGACCGAATTCAGCCAACCGAAGAAATTTATTCCACTGCTCACTGGCTCAATCTGCATACAGCATTTTGCGAAACAGTTGTGTTTTCTGGAAACGCCGTTTAACCACGCAACGCCAAAAGCGCAGCGTTTAGACTTCGCGCGACGCAAGAGTTAAGCAACAGCAGGTTGGTCACCACCTTTGCCATTGACAAGAAATTCAATCATCAAACTAGATAGAAAAACACAATAGGCCACCATGCAGCTTCGACATAACGCTTTGTGGAAACAGCCGAATAATTTCCGTCTTGATTAATGATTATCATTTGAAAAACTGAAACCGCAACACTGAAGATACGTTAAGTTTGTTTGCTTGAACGATTTTTTCTTTGCTGCTGTTTAACCGGCGTTGTATTGGCACTTGCCAGTATTCATGAAAAAATGCTCACCTCCGCAATATTACAAACAAGACACATGATCCGATGTAGACACAGTCCACACAATTGTTTAACCGCAACACAGTGAAGCATCGCATGGAGAGCACACGAAAGATCGCGATTCAATCGAGGATGTTGTTGAAACAAAGCATTTTTCAAACATAATCACTGGGAATAAGTTTGACGTAACCTCGTGCATTCAAAAGCTCAAGACAGTACTACTGTCCACAGGTCTTCTGAGAAAATTACAATTGCATCTGCGTGTACTGGATGATCTTATTCTACATTTTCTGCATAGCGATGCAGCCGCATTGAGTCTATGGAAATCAAGAAAGTCATTTAGCCTGACCAACAAGACAGCAACAGTAATCAAGAAAGCATTAGACATACACACATTACAAAGGCATAGCTTACAAATAAGCAGCAATTGGGTGCAACTCTTACACGCGGCTGCGTCAACATTTTAACGCACCTAAGCATCTAGCTTACATGATGTGCGCACTCGCTATTGATACAAACATATGTTAAAAACTAGAAGAGATCACCCAGCAAATTTTGAAAGCGGACACGCTCAAGGCGAACAAGATGTTCGCAGTGGCACAAAGCGTGCAGTCAGCCGTTCCACGACACTGATACCACAATGAGTTTGCAAATACAATAAAGCAACGGCATTGCATCCAACAGCAGTAAATGGAAACCGAAACAAGAACAGCAACGTTTGCAAAGCAAGATTCATCAAAGGTAGAGCACATCCATCAAGAGCAGCAGACGAGGTTAGTAGCGTCACTTGCGAAGCCACCGTTAACCGCAATAGCAAGACACCGCTTACCTTGACAAACAAATTTATCACGTGTTTGCGATCGCATAGCGAGGATTGGTCCTCAGTGCCAGGATTAATTTCTTGGCTCATTTCTCTAATCAAAGCCGTCCTCACGCGTTCAGGTCTCAGACTAACATCAGTTAAGCAGACAACGCAAGAGTTAAAACTCGATCTAACACGCTGTTCAAGACACAACAGAAGCGTTGAATCGACAGCGCTTTCCTTTCCCTACCGAGCTTCTTTTATGTGCCAGCGCACTGTTGTCTGTTCGTCCTTGAAGTGGCAAATTCCAAGTTGAACAGGTCTTCCACTAAGCAAACAGTTTGCGCTTGGATTCGTCAAACCCACTCATACGTAAAAGCAGCAACATTGCAAGCTTTATGGGAAGCTACGAGACCAACGTGGCATTTTGGCAATCTCACATCAATAAAATTGATCAGAGGACAGCGACGCGAGCCTACGCATGCCTTCAAGTTGATCAAATCGAAACTTCTCCAACCTCCAGGCCGAATACATTCAACCTTTCAAAATTTACTGCATTGGCTTTGTCAGGCATTTGTACTCACCTTCGTACTAGCACCAGAAAACCTGATGCATAGGAATCAAAAACTACTCATCAGAAGTACCGAGTGTGTAAAACATCGCTCCCGGCGACGAGACTGTTCTTCATGCCCAATTCAGGTATGTGGCCGCGTACACATGGTCATTTGCGCGAACACCAGCACTACGGTATAACTACAACGCCCTTATCACAGTCAGCGCACTGAACATAGTGGACAAGTAGTCAACGAAACCTACTTCTCAAACAAGAACTGCTTGCAGCAAAGAACTTGGCAGATCAGAAGCTAGCATGACAATAATAACCATTAGCACATCTGCTTTCCTAATATGAAGACGAAACTGCTTCAGAGACTGATTTCGTGCTGTGGCGCGAAAATACGTCGGGAATCCCTTAATCAGCTGTTCATCATGCAGCGACAGGAAGAACACACTTCAGGTGCCGTAAGAGATGCAAGCAGCTTCTCGCCTTATAAATTATTTAAGATCGTTCCATTGCGTCTATGTTTCAGAAGAATGGAGTACGCAAGTAAACTTACAAATGAACTAATAAATTTAGAAAATAAGCAACTTTACTTGCAATGTTAACTTCGAAAATGAAAGTGGAAGATTAATTGCCCTGTTACCAACTTCTACACAAATAAGATCACTCAACAGAGAACAAATTCCAGTCACACAGAGCTGTAGTCTGGTGACTGCAGCACTGCAGACGAAGTTTAAACAAGAACAACGCAATTTGAAGTCTGAACGGAAATGACTGGTAAACAAACAAATACAACACGCGTTTACAACTTCTTTAACATATTGATGTAATCTTGGCAATCGTAAGAACAACGAGCAACATAGAACAACAAAATTTCAAATAGTTCATTGTGCTGTACTTCTTCCTTGAAAAGTGCAAATGGGAGGGTGTGGGGTTGCACACTGAACAGACGGTCACCCCGCTTTCGCAAGTAGGTCTGGTCATTGATTTATTTGCTCATACAATTTCTTGGCATGATAGGACGATCATATAGTACCTTGCAAAATCCGTAGGAACAAGCTTGCGACATACCTTAATGAAAAGTACAATTTTGGGGTCTGGCCTTCGAGCTGTGTTATCACCATCCTCTGCAGTATTGCCATTTACAACTGATGGTGAACTGTCTTTCTTTGACTTTGCATAGGAACATGTCATGCATAACACAAAAAAATAAGTAAAACAAATATATCATCAGCATGCAAATACAATGAACCATAAAATAGGATCAACTGGAAAATTTGTTAAGCAGTTTGCTGATAACATAACAAAAATCAATTAGATCGTTCAGATATAAGGAGAAATAACTGAGAATTTATCATTAAACATAAAAATCATAATGATTTCTGTTAATAAAAAGTATGTTTTTAGGTGAAACAAGACCAGGTTAGGAATGATAGGAACCTTAATGAATAAAAAGACAACTTTCTCAGTTTGTTCGCCTTCTGCATTGATAACACGAACTTCTGGTTCCTCCTGCAACATTATCGATAAATGGTGTTGTCAACAGAACTCTAATCTTATATGAAAAAACGTCCATCAACAAAAAATGTTCATATGTTACAGACCTCATTCAATTTTATGACAAACTACCACATTTAATAAAGGGACTTATTTCTTTAAAAAATGTTAGAATGGCACCGTAAAGGTAACAGACACAGCCTACATCAGTGGTTTTAAGATCTTCTATTCCTTTTGCCACTTCTTCAGCCATACTTCCAAGCGGTTTTGGAGATGGAGGTTCGTTTGCTGCTAATTCGTCTTTGTCACTGACAGAAGAAGCTGAGGAAGCTCTGTCAAATTCGTATTGGTGTTCTTGAGGTGGAGGTGGAAGATCTACAGGATCAGGTTCGTACTGGTCAATATAATCCTTCTGTTCAAGTTCTGCCGAATGATTTTCTGGACTATCTCCTACTGTCTCATATACTGCTTGTTGACCTTCCTGCAAAGCATGTAAATGCCAATGAAATTGATATTTATCAAACAGTTAAGTTGCTGAAAAATATGATTTGATTGTAACACAATGAGACATCAATGAATAACACACTTCACTAGATTTACTTAATACCTTTGACAATAGAAACTAATAGAAAAAGTAAGAATTTTCATGAATCACTAGATGAAACAGACTTGATATTTTCCGGAAAAACAACTGCTTTGTTTCAAAACACTTTGTAGAGCAAGCTTTTCTAACATTGCTATCAATGAACATACCTAGTATGGCTGCCAGGCGTAACGTACAGTGTATATATAGATAGGCTCAACTGGCAACATTCACAACCCAAATAAGACAAAACAAAAATACACCTGCACCCTGATGAAGGCCAGTTATTGACTGACTGAAACACTGATGTGTTTTATTTTATTTTGATTGTGAACGTCTGGCAATTGAGCCTTTTTAAGTATACATTGCTATCAATGCTGTCGTTGGAAGTTGGCCAAGTTCAAAAACACCATTCCTGCCAGGTACATAGTAGGCAAAAAAATATTTTAAACAAAATTTCAAGGGCAATCATTTTGCCCTCATGGGTTGCAGTTTGCCAACAATGTTCTAAGTTACTGTAAGTTATTAGTTGTTTAGAGAAAAAACCACACATAAACCATGATGGTGATACAGGCATTGATTAACTTGTAGAAAAATTTATGGTATTTTAATGAATACTTTTTGACTATTTTGTAGGTATGTTCTAGTAAAATAAAAAAGATTTTCTTGCAGTCGATAAAGGACTGGGCAAAACTGACTATCATAGCTTTATGCAGAAACATGTTTTGAGTTTTTGGCTTGCAATTTGATTAAATTAATCTTGACAATGAATAGCATGAGAAGAAACCATTCATTATTGACAAGCCTTTCAAATATAAAACAAACATCTGAATGCGGGCACACAACTTTAGCAAAGCCTATGCCCCACATTCACATAACCCCTGTTGGAATTGAAGGCGTTTTCAAGAAAGCACTTGCATTTAATAGGCAACAATTTAGCATGCGACCACAAAAAACTGTATCCATCCATGTGTAACTTCCATTGGCTGCCAAAGCAAATGCAAAATTTCTGTGTGCAGGAAAATGGTTTTGTGAATGCAGAAATTTTTGTTTGCTCTTTATTATGAAATTTAAAGCAAATTTTCACTATATACATTTTACATATGATCTACAGTTCAGACATTGAACACACATAAATTGGCCTTTTCAGTTTAAAAGGCATATATTCATCAGATACTTCTTTAAACAACTGCTCATGTTCCATTTTATTTGACACAGTAAACTTGCTATATTGTGAGTTTCAGTCTTCTAAGCAGGACTACCATACCACCCTTATTTATAAAATTTGTTCTTATTTTGCAGTACCACATCTTAGAAAATCTACTGTACTTATTTCTAAGACATGTTCTTATTTGCAACTTGCATCTTTACGACTCCTTATTTTCTGTAGCGTAATAATTTTAAATAGGCAATATCTGATAGACATATGCAGACCATTAGGATTTAATTGATTCAAGAAATAAGCAAGTGAAAAAACGTTTTTCGTGACGATTACAAGAAGTCAAGAATAAGACATTGCTGAAGCAAATGGTTCCTGTGAGATAACTAGGCAAATATATGATCTGACATTAACCATGCAAACAAACAATTGCTTTGTTTCTGAGGTCAGTGTGGTCTAACTATTTTGACTTAGAGGCTATTTTACAAGAACGTGATAATTTGCAGGCCACTTTCAATGAAACAATGTATAAAACAAAATATTCAAAAAATTTACAACTAACAAATGGAAGACAAGTGAGTGCTTCAGGGAAGAAATAACAATTAATAAAAATCTGCCAGTGGTATGCCTGCAGTCAAGGCTTCTCTGACACTGTTGTTCTTTTATCAATACCAGCTTTAGTGGTAGCAACTAGCAATTAAAAAAATAAAAAGTTGAGTCAAAAAATTATATTTAGTGGTTGGTGCCCAGGGCTAGGTAACCTGAGCCAAAATGGCTTAAAACCTACCCTACTTATGACATCACCCACAAAAAAACTGAAACCCAAACCTTTTAATTTTTTTTGCAAACTAGAAGACTTGCTGCATTTTTAAGGGTTTGAACAGCTCCATAGCATAATCACCTGGTGAGTTATGGAGTTGCAAAGTGGCGTAAAAATAGTGGCTACTGCAGGAGCTCACAGTACGAATATATCATACACCAGCAGTAAACGTGTTAATAGGGTTGAACTCTAATATGGAAAGATTAGCACTGGCCTGCAAATTTTAAATTTTAACATGTTTGCTGCCAGTGTACGAGATACTCGTACTTAGCAATCACGCATTGAGCCACTATATTTGTGCCATTTTATAACTCCATAACTCACCAGCTGATTGTGCTAGAGAGCTGTTCAAACTCTCAAAAGATGTGTCAACTCTTCTAGATTGCATTGAAAAAAATTGGGAAGTTTTGCCTTTCAGGGTTTTTGTGGGTGACGCCATAAGTGGGGTAGGTTTCAGGCCATTTTGTGCTGGGTTACCTGGCCCTAGACGCCAACCACATGAGAAAATTTATTGACCCAAGCTTTTTTTGAAAACTAGGCTAAAATCCAACTCTTTTCAGCTTTTGATTAGCTTTCTAGCATTCCTGGTTCAAAAGTTATGGCCTAAAAACAACAAAAATCGATAATTGAATAATTAATTAATTAGGGGATTAATCAATTATTTGTTGTTTCTAGGCCATAACGTTTGAACCAGAAATGCTAGAAAGTCAATCAAAGGCTCAAAAGAATCAGATTATAGCCTAGTTTCCAATAAAAAGTAGAGTCAAAAAATTCCCTTTAGCGGTTAGTGTCCAGGGCCAGGTAACCTCAGTCAAAAATGCATAAACATAACCCACTTATGACATTACCCATGAAAAACCTGAAATCCAAAACTTTTCATTTTTGTTTTTAATGCAAACTAGAAGATTTGCTGATCTTGTGAGGGTTTGAACAGCTCTCTATCACAATCAGCTGGCGAGTTAGAGTTGCAAAGTGATGGTGATTAAGTGATGATTAAGTAGCTCACGCGGGTCTTAACGGTAAAACCAACCTGGCNGCGAAGCTGTTAATAATGAAATGACCTGCTGATCATGATTTTTCAACTTATGGTTAAATGATTGAGTACTTAAATTCTGCCTCTATAAACACATTAGTTTATTTTATAAAAATAGAACCTTTGACTCAAAGGGCTTGCTTTTTTCAAATTAAACTATTCCTTGTCAACTTACTGAGAAAACTCAACAACATTTTGCAACAGAATAAGTGGAATACAATAGTGCAGTCAACCACAAGGTTTTAATCATAATTTCTACGTTATACATACTGGCCATGTTTTCACANGTTACTTTATGAATAGCACAGGTGCCCTTGTGTTGTGCAACCATGGTTGGTACTTCATCACAGTCCATGGGTAACTGTGTTGTTTCTTCACAGTCTCTATTATTAAAAATAGCTTTTTGCTTTTTTTATGTGTCTCCACTGTTTTGTCATGGATGTTGCATGGATTTCCACTTTATAACCTGCTATTCCAATTATTCTGCTCACCTCACTTCTTTATTGCACTACCACATGCTGTCCAGTTCATTCATACAAAATGGCCTTCATTGTTACTGGGAATCCTGTGTTGATTTCACTGTGCATTTTTTATATTTTGATTTAGCAACAACAGAGATAAAGGTTCAGGAATAATTATTTTGGACTCAGCAAGTCTGCAACTCAGATGTTAGTAAACTATGCATGACTAATTAGTTTACACAAGATATTGTAATTACAGGTCAACGTCTCATCAACAGAAAAGTAAATGCTTGACAGTAGTACCATTCACTTTTTTCCCACAAGATGCATGCTGGTAAGCATTTCCACTTTTCCATGTGAAAACGCACTGGGTACCAGGCAGTTTTCAGGAGTTACCATATTTACGCTAGTTTCTTAAAACACCTCACAATTGAAGCCCAAACAAGTGCTTAATTTGTTAAATCCCTTACTGTATTTCTCTTCATAGTTTTCATACACAAATGTAAGAACTTTTCAAGAGAAAAAAATTACAGCTGGGATCCAATGGATGCCCGATCCATATTTGTGTGTAGCCTGGTTTCTGTATAAAAAACATTGTGTACATAAGCTGGTAACGAACGTATTGTGTTTGTTATTCAACAACACAATATCCAGGTAAAGCCGTGATTTTTATTCCAAATATTTTTTCATCTTCTCAATACTATTGTAACTTGTGCCATACTGTACTGACAATAGGGCCAAAGTTCGCAGCCACTATAAATGGAAGTCAAGAGTGGAGTGCAAAGTATATCAGCAAACTACTACCAATAACCAATGCTAGATGTCTAAAACCGTAGCATAGTGTCAACATAGTAGTCATCATTTTCCAAGAACTTAGTCACAGGAATGATGCTTAATACCAGAAACTCAATCCTAAAGTTCCTCTCTGAATAGACAGGGTAAAGAACTACAGGCAAAGACAAGTCAGTAGGTTATGTTCATGTCTCTTTTGTGAAAATACTGCAAGTTGCAACACTATGAAACAGACAGGGCCAAAGTGTGGTACATTCATCATGAATGGAAGTCAGTAATGGAACAAATGTTTTGTTTGAGGAACTGGACCTTCAGGAACAGCAACGTGTGAAGGGAGAGGTGGAAAAATGGGTGTCTTCTTGGCTCTGAGCAGTGGCAATTGAGGCTGCTGGGTATGTGCTAGATAAGCAGGAATTCAGGGATGCCATCTGGATATGATATAGATGGAGGATTGAGGGCACACCTACTCATTGTGCATGTGGAGAAAAAAATTATATGGATCGCTCATGTGCACACTGAGCGGATGCACATCAGTGCAACTCAGTAATATAATCTGAGGCACAGATTATGAGAAAGGTCTGACAAGATGTTCAAATACCATATTTATTCGATTGTAGGCCACCCTTGATTGTAAGCTGCACGAAATGGTGTTAAAATATTAATGTAAGCTGCACTTGATTGTATGCTGCATTTTAAACATAGGTTACCTAAACCTCTGACACACTTTCGCATACTAGCACGTTTTGCATGTTTGGCAACCCTCATAGTGATGCTTACACCACTACAACTGCCCTCTGTTCATCATAATCCCTCCGATGATGGAATGATGTTGAAGAGAATACAAAAAGAGTTTGGTCAGCAAAATGTAGCCATGAAAACGCTGAGGGTCATCAAGGCCTTTCAATGAGATAAAATAAAAAAATGTAAGCCGCCGTGATTGTAAGCCACCCTTGAATATAAGCCGCATGAAATGATGAAAAAAACTTTGCAAACCATGGCTTACAATCGAATATATATATAAATATGGTAGAACCCGCACTTCTTCAAATCACTGAAAATAAGTTTGAAAAAAAGGTTGGCACTGCAATGCATGGCTGGATGTCTCTGATAAAGGACTATGGAATAGTTGAGAAAACATTCTTTAACATNAGGATAGCACATCCTACCTCACAGTACTATTCTGCAAGGTCCATTTCATAGATCTACCAACAACACAAAAAGGACAAGAGGGATCATTGTAAGCAAGAAGTGATTGACATCGAGAAGTCTTCATTCAATCCCGTTGTTTTCACAAGTGGTGGGATGGCACCAGAATGTGCTAAGGTGAAGAAAAGACTGGCTGAAAAAATAGCTGAAAAAACACAAGGAGCCTTATGCATCTTTCATGACCTACATTAGTACAAGCTCAGATTTGCACTATTAGGATCACCGTTGCCGCAATACAAGGCTTTAGTGGCAAACAATGATGTTCACCTCCAGGATCTCATGGACATTGACTTCGTCTAATTCCTGAACCTATAATTCTATGAAGCTACACTGTGGAACAGTTTTTTTCAGGAAAATGTTAGGTACCCGCTATGGATGTGGAAGGACCCGATTTCTCTGATTCTAGGGATCTGATGATAATTTTCTCGGATTCTGAGGATCCAATTTTCAATTCTAGGGACCCGAATTGGGTCCCTAAAACACCTTAAAAAACCTGCTGTGGAGAGTTATGTCAGTGTCATGACTCACGAAGGTGTGTGATGGACGGATGTGTGTCATGACACTGTGACTCAATTGCTATTATTTCTAAGCCTACCTTCACTCATCAACTAGCCATATTTTGTTTTTCATATATACCCATTACTTATTGGATTGCTTTTTATTGCTGAACCTTTGGTAAAGGCAGTGGATACAGATACACATGTGGATCTTGAAATTTGAAAACTTATTCATACGCCACCTGTGGCGTAACAGTAACGCACAACAGAGTGCAGTAGGCTTGGTAGAAACTAACTAAACGTAAAAGATAAACCTTAAACCTAACCCTAATCCTAGCCTAAGCTAATTGTAACCTAATGCTAACCTAATCCTAAGGTAATGCTAATCTAGCCATAACCTAACACTAACCCCTAAAGGTAATACCTAAGCCTGAAAAAAGTAAAGAAAAAAAACAAAACGAAAGTCGGCAAGGTGAGAGTCGAACCGAAAACCAGAGTAAGGGTCAGCCCTACGCTGGAGGTACAAACAGTTTTTTTCTGCATCAACCCCTACCCTGGATGTACAAACAGTTGCACTCTTAAGCCACCCCTACACTGGAGGTACAAATAGTTGCTTTCTAAATCAGCCCCTACGCTGGTGGTACATCTCTACACTGGAGGTGCAACCCTACGCTGGTGGTACTGACGCTGATGACCACTCCTCGAAAATCACTGGCATAGCAGCTGTAACGCATAACCCCTAGGCTATGAAATCCTTGCCATTTGAATGATAAACCAACTCTTTTATTTGAATTGCGTCAAGCCAGGTGTATCCATAGTCACTTCCTTTTGTATATGCTGTTCATATGTTTCTACTTGCTTCAATGTCGTATGTATTTTTGCTTTACTTGTCATTTGTGTGTACTGTCACTTGCCAATTGCACATTATCTCATGGATGGTACACATACACCATTGTAATTATTGTGTAGCTAGGCCTACTTGCTACTTTTTGTTATTAGGCCCTTGTTTGCCTGTTGCGATCGGAAATCCCGATCGTCATATGCGCAAAGCTTTACATCGTGGCAGCAAGCAACAATAGAGATCACCCGACAAGATCACTCTTTTATTGCTTGTTCGCGCCACATATATGTATGGTGCTCTTCTTTGCGCACATCCCGTTCGTGGTGAATCACACAATCAACAAAACACTACCAGAGAGGTTGCAACAACATCCCTTCCTTTTTTACGACGAACCGCACTGATCGCATGTTCTTTGTGTAAAGGCCGAACTCGACACGAACTCCACATCCTGGTCGCAGCACCATTTTGTTGCGATTGGAAATCCCGAGTGGTATGTGCACAAAGCTTCGCACTGTGGCAGCAAGCAACAATAGAGATCACCCGACGAGATCACTCTATTGCTTGTTCGCGCCACATACATATATTTTTGTTCTTCGCACACATCCTGTTCGTGGTGAATCACACAATCAACACAACACCTCAAGCCTCATATTATATACTGGGACACCTACTGTGATGGAACGAACTAATCAGTACCAATAGCTACTACACTGCTAGATGTCTGGTACTGCAGTGCTGCGTCAACATGGTACAGAGGCCTGAGCCTGGTGTGGGACACAACAGTTGCGGACACTTTTTCTCAGGGCCACTATAAAGACTCTGCCAGACAGGCTGGTTTTGCAGCCACAAAAGCTGAGGGCGCAAAATGCCAAAAATATCATGACCTCCAAAGCAATTACCACTTTCAACCAGTGGCAATTGAGACCACTGGTGTGTATGGCAAGTCCACTGCCCCT